>SDBU01000186.1_pt1 | contig 89225 bp, 92 predicted proteins | sample 2277071 | NCBI WGS metagenome assembly SDBU01 (sample SAMN10397929, study PRJNA504765) | marine sediment metagenome | isolation source: marine sediment core GS08_GC12, 126 cmbsf | place: Arctic Ocean: Gakkel Ridge, Loki's castle | collected 2008
TCTTAGGTTTTACCCCCCGTATTACGATCAACCAACCTAAAATAAACCTAAAGGAAAACCTAAAGGAAAACCTAAAGGAAAACCTAAAGGAAAACCTAAGGAAAAACCTAACTTTTACACTGAGGCTACAGCATTAGTTTTCCATATATCGTAACGCTACAGATAATCAATAAATGGTTGGTTAATACAACTAAGTGTAATTTACGATATGTGGAAGTCTTATACATTTTATACTTATCGAAGCCGAGTTTGCCTACCCCAGTGTCAAATGAATATAATCCAATCTTAACTCCGATAAGTTAGCTACGATTTACGATCAACTATATATGGCCTTAGAATCACTTGCATTCCTTTGAATCGCTTGTATTAATAAGTAATACAATAATTACGATTAGTTCACGATAAACTATTCATGATTACCAGGATATTACGATTAACGAGTAAATAGTTACTATTAACTTACGTAATTAAGCCATCGGACCTATTAAGGCAATATTAGCTGTAAATTATCTGGGATTATAGTCATATAGAATGACAGAGGCTGAATGGCCTGTTTTCGTAATTACGTAAATTATTCCACTAGGAATGTTTGAGAAATACCGGTCTATCTGATAAAATATATGAAAGGAGGCAAGCGGTCTCCGCCTTTTATCAAGCTTGCTTCACACGCAAGAGGTCTTTGATTCGAGTTCAGAATGGAGCACCATTTGTGAATCCGCATTTTTATTATCTTTATATCCATATAATAGTATCGCCGCCAACATGATGATATCTATGTAAAAGAAGTAGGTCCAGCCGCTACGCCAGGAAAAGAAAAGCGGGAAGACAGCCAAGACGAGGGCCGTTTCCGGGAATCGACGGCGGTTGCGGAAATACCAGATAAGGGCGGCGAGAAGTACAATCACCTCCATTATGGTAAAAGGCAGCGATGACTTTATATCAATAAGGCCGGTGTAGCTGAGCGTTATTATACCGACGCCGGTTGGGAAGAGATCATCTATCATCGGCGCCATGACGGAACTAAGCCATAAGCCGGGGTTGGCTATAATATAAGGCAAGTTGAAAGCTAGAAACACACCGCCAGCAACGGCTCCGATATAGGCCGCATTTTTAAACCCTTTGTCCGAAGGATTAATATCAGGTAGAAAGGAAATAGGAACCAGGCCATCTGTTTGGTGGCGATGGCGATTCCCATAAAAATCGCCGATAGCCACAGGTTATTTCTATATCTATTCCGGATGCACAAGGGCCATACTGTATGATAATAGACTGTGGTAAGAACGTGTAGTATAATAATTAATTCCCATGATATGTATAGTTAGGCTTTATTAATATGCAAAAGGACTACCCCAAAGTATCTATTATTATCCTTAATTGGAACGGGCTTGAGGACACTATGGAGTGCCTCGAGTCTTTGAAGAAGGTGACCTATCCCAACTATGAGGTTATCGTTGTTGATAATGCTTCCGAGGGGAATGATGTTCAGGTACTGAGGGAGAAGTTCGGCGATTACATCCAGCTAATTCAAAATGACAGGAACTATGGGTGTGCCGAGGGTTACAATACTGGTATACGATTCATTCTAAAAAATTCCAAGTCTAAATACATCATGACGATGAATAATGATGTCGTAGTTGCCCCCGACTTCCTGGACGAGTTAGTTTGGGTAGCTGAAGGGGATGAGCAAATAGGCATAGTAGGTCCCAAGATTTTTTACTACGATTATAAGGGTAGGCATAATGTAATTTTAGACGCTGGCGGTGAGATCCGGAAGTGGTCTCTTAAGATTCACCACCGTATCGGGGAGAATGATGATGACTTGCTGAAGTATCAGACAATAAAAAGCGTAGATTGGGTAACCGGGGCAGTTCTGATGTTTAAGAGCCGTTTAGTTGAAAAGGTAGGTCTTTGGAATAATTGGTATTTCATTGGCTATGAGGATGTAGAGTTCTGCCTCAAGGTAAAAAGGCATGGCTTCAAGGTTGTTTATGTTCCCACCTCTAGGGCTTGGCATAAGGTAGCCGTTTCCTTGAAGAGGGCTGGTATGACTCATCCCAACCTTGCGAATTACTATTATATGATAAGGCAATGCTTCCCACTATATGTATATATTTACCATCTCTTATTATTACCTGTGGTTCTCTTTCGGTGGGCATTTCTCTACGCAATTAGGGATAGGGATTTATACTCACTACGTAAATTTCTCTCTAGTTTTGCTGAATTCGTTATACGAAGGAGAAAAACGAAGCCTAAAGTGCACTAGGAATAAGGGTCAAGCATGAAGTTCATTAATCCGCGGTGTGATATCTGTTACTGCTATCTGAGGCTTGGGCCTTTTTGACTATTTAGTCTTCTCTTAAAATACCGGTAGGCGATGGGAGTAGTTAGCATCGGGGGTATCAATCCCTTTCGGTATAACTTTAAGGCATAGTTGAAGAACCTATTGGTGATGCCATTCTTCTCAGTGGCCGCTTTTATTGTCTTGAACCTTTCAATGGCCACTTTCTGGGCAAATGCACTAGGAGGCAAATTCTCTTTCTCAGCGGATTCTATCACCCAGGTTGTTTGCTCGCTGATAGTCTGTTCCAGTAACTGCCTTATATAGTCCTCTCCAAGATGGGCATGCTTCATAGAACTGCCTAATACACCGCCACAATTAGCCACAAAATCGGGTACTGATAATATCCCTCTTTGAAACAATATCTGCTCGGCATCATCTGTTATCGGGGCATTGGCTCCGGGGCAAATAATTTTGGCTGATACACGACTGACATTATGATTGTTAATGCTAAATGGTTGGGCACAGGGTAAGAATATATCAACATCCAGTTCTGCAAGTTCACTCTTATCTATCTTTTCTCCTTCAGGATATATATTGACTACCTGGCTACCTACTTGGTGGTATAATTGGATAATTTCAGCCATATTGAGTCCTGCCTCAGAATACAAACCTCCATGGCTGGTAGAAATAGCCTTCACCTTGGTGCCGTTTTTCCAGAATGCCTGGGCAGTGCGAACCCCAACATTACCAAAACCCTCAATGGCTACTGTAGCCCGCTTCAAATCTAAACCGATGTGCCTGGCAGCGGCAACGGCTGAGGTGAATACTGTTATGCTGGTGTAAAATCCGGATAATTCTCTGGCTATGCCTCTGCGTTGATTCCCCAGTCCAACAGATTTCAGCATAAACTGAATATCGTCTTCATTGGTGCCTATATCACCGCTCGGAAGAAAACTCTTGGTTTTTAAGAATGGTCTGATAGCCCAGCCAAAACTAGCCAGGATTTGCCGTTTCTTGTCCTGTGGTATCTCTGGGTCTACCGCTATGCCAGCCTTGGCTCCTCCCACGGGTAGCCCGACAAAGCCGTACTTTAAAGTCATTACCCGGGCAACCTTGGCAATTAAATCTTGTGAAAGGTCGGCTGCCATACGGATGCCACCGTGACAGTAACCATTGATAGTTGAGTCGATGGCGATATATCCCTGAAGGGTTACCCCTTCGTTGATTGAAATGCTAAAGAGTTTGCTCAAAATATTTCTCTTGACTGCCTATACGCTACATAGCTTTCGTTTAAGTATTTATTCTCCTAACCATCAAAGCGGTTAAAGGAAGCTATCCGTCTGGAACTTACCCAAGACTAGGTGGATACAACGCACTCCAGAATATACCACAAACCTTTCCCTTCTAAAAGCCTAAACTCAACTTCTTCACTTTATAGCTAGGATAATAGCCCTTAAGATTAGGTATTGACACACATATATATAAGGGCTAAACTCAAGTCCAAAAAGGAAAGGAGTAACATATGGCTAAGGGCACCATTAAACGGCTAATTTTAGACCGAGGATTTGGTTTTATCCAGACAGCGGAAGATGAAGAACTCTTCTTCCATCGCAACGATATTGAAGGAGTGGAATTTGCTAGCCTGAGAGAAGGGCAGGCAGTGGAGTTTGAGATGGGTCAGGGACGTGGCGGTCGTCCGCAGGCAGAAAAAGTGAAGCTTGCTCAGCCTAAAGGCGAATAGTATTAAGCCTAGTCAGCGGATTTAGAGCTACTCGGTATGTATAGGGAGAGATTCGAGGCTTTGGTGGCAAGAGCCCTTGATGATTTGCCGGTGGAGTTTAAGAGCGGACTGGAAAATGTCGATGTGGTAGTACAGGATTATCCGACATCAAGACAACTGGGTAGCATAAAACTCGGAGGTCGCGCTCAATTACTGGGACTTTATGAAGGTGTGCCTCAAACCAGACGAGGGAGACACTACGGCATGGCAGTCCCGGACAAGATAACTATTTTCCAAAAACCTATCGAAGCGATAGCTCAATCTGAGAAGGAAATTGAGATGGAAATACAGAGAGTAGTACGCCATGAGATAGCTCATCACTTTGGCAGTAATGAGGAAACCTTACACAGGCTGGAATCTGACAAGTCAAGGCGTAACACTGGAACCGCTGGGTGATGTGACAGTGGTTGGTGACTTTTTATTATACTGCGAAGAATGAAGAAGGAGGGTAAATGAATAAAGAGGATGCTACCGTTGGTATTGGCTTTGCCGATGAATCTTATGATTACATGTGGTCTAACATTGGCTGCTCCATACCCCCTCTGTGGCAAGAGCGAATTGGGTTAGTCTTGTCTTTAGTCCCGGAAAATTGCACATCTATCCTTGATGTGGGCTGTGGCAATGGAGGGATAACAAATCAGCTGGCTCCACGATGTAAAAAAGTTATTGGACTGGATAGCAGTAAAGAGGCATTAAAATATGTTGAGACGGAAAAAACCCTAGGTGCGATAGAATCCCTGCCCTTTGCCGACAGAAGTTTTAACTCGGTTCTTTGTTGTGAGTTATTGGAGCATCTGCCTTTTGCAGTCTTTCCCAAGGCGCTAGATGAATTAGAGCGGGTTGCCGATAGATATATCATAATCTCTGTTCCCTACAAGCAGAATCTGCGAAAATCTATGGTGAGATGCCCTTATTGTGGCTGTGAGTTTGTTCCAATAAGGCATGTCAGGTCGTTTGACCTAAAAAAGAGTTTAAGTCTGTTTGATAATTTTACCGCCCAGCACTATGTTTATTGTCAGTGGTATAAAGACCATAGCATACTGGTAACCAGAATTGCTCGACTCCTGGGATTGCTGCCAAAGTTCTCACCGATTGCTGTATGCCCTCAATGCGGCTACAGAGAATCACCGAAGGAGAAGCATGGAATGGATACAAATAATAGGCAGAATAATATGCTTGTTCGATTTGTGCGCACCTGGGTGGGGCGTTTAATACCGGCAAGGAGAAAACCCTCTTTCCTCATCGTTATCTATCGCCGGAAATGATATGCGACTGGTTAAAAGGATTATGGTGGGGTAGATGCCTCAGCCCCCAAAAGACATATTGATTACTGAGTCCACAGAATTTTACATTATAATGGTATCCAGAATGGTATCCAAAATGGGTGGCTCGATGGGGGATGTTTTATGATAGTGGCTCTACCATTATAAAGGAAGCCACTTCGGGGCCCACAGCCTTGATTGAGTTTTTCACCTTTATGGTCAGGGTTCCATCAAAAGGCGCTTTCTCAAGCACTTCAAACTCTGCTCCAGGTATAAGACCCAGGTCAGTTAAATAGTGAAGAAGTCTTGTATTTCTCTCATTGGTAACTCGGATAACCTTTGCCTTCTGTCCAATGTTAAGTCCAGCCAGCGGGGTGCCAGGTATTTTAGGTGGCTGATGGTCACCCTTTGGGATAGGGCTGCCGTGTGGACAGGCCGCCGGATTGCCAAGAAACTGCGCCAGCTTTTCGGCTACCAGGTCAGATGTATTATGTTCCAGATTGCAGGCCTCGTGGTAGACGTCTTCCCAGCCAATGCCGAGGTGTCTATTGAGGAATACCTCCCATAGGCGATGGCGGCGTGTCAACTTCAGCACCTGTCGTCGGGCTTCTTCAGTCAGGCTGACACCCCCGTATGGGGTGTAATTAATCAGCCCTTTTTCTGATAGCCGGTGCAACATTTCACTGACCGAGGCTGATGATACCTCAAGAACCCGGGCTAGGGAAGAAGTCTTAACCGGCGAACCTTCCAGTTCTTCTAGTATATTGATGGTTTCTAAGTATTCCTCAATTGTTTGCCAGCTCAAGTTACCTGCCTCCATCCAATTGAGTGGTGGTTCTTATTTGAATTATATGCTATATATTTGGATATGTCAATTTATTTTCTAGGATATCCAAATATTATCTTTAGCATACCCTTGACAATAGAATAGGCGCTTGCTATAATAAGCTTGGCTTATTCAGCAGGGGTTAATATAACTAAGGAAAAGTTTTAATGATGCCATTAAGTATGGTTTCGCAAGGCGAAAAGGTCCAGGTAATAAGGATCGATGCTGGCTGGGGGCTCCAGAGAAGGCTGGCTGATATGGGGCTTACCCCCGGCCTTAAGGTCAGGGTGGTTGGAAGCCAGAGGCCCGGTGCGGTGGTTCTTGATGTTAGGGGTTCAAGGCTGGCATTGGGGCGAGGTATAGCACACAAAATCATGGTCAAAACTGAAGGCGAATAGCATATTAATTGACATAACGGGATGTGATGATGGCTGGAACAGGCAAGAAAAAGATTACGATTGCTTTAGCAGGTAATCCTAATGCAGGAAAGACCACATTATTCAATAACCTGACCGGAGCCAAACAGCACGTTGGTAACTGGCCCGGAGTAACTGTAGAGAAGAAGGAAGGCAGTCGTAGTTATAAAGGCTACGACTTCAGGGTGGTTGACCTTCCTGGCGTCTATAGCCTGACGGCTTATTCCATGGATGAAGTTATCGCCAGAAACTTCGTGGTTGATGAAAATCCAGATGTGGTGGTGGACATCGTAGACGCCTCAAATCTGGAGAGAAACCTATATCTTGCGGCGCAATTTCTGGAAATGGGAGTAAAACTGGTGGTTGCCCTTAACATGATGGATATGGCCAAATCCAGGGGTTACCAGATTGATGTTAAGGAACTTTCCAGACTAATGGGAGTACCGGTGGTGCCCCTGGTGGCTTCTAAGAATCAGGGCACTGATGAACTGCTCAAAACCATAGTCGGTGTTGTTGAGGGTAAGGTTGGCATAGAAGGCCTGCGCCTTAACTATGGACACGAGGTGGAGGAGAAGCTAACCGGGCTGGAGACAATAATTTCTGCTGAACCAAGATTCCAGAAGTATCCCACAAGGTGGCTGGCAGTGAAGCTGCTGGAAGAAGATGAAGAAATAATTAAACAATTCAGGGAACTTAAACCTGATGGAGAAGAAGTCCTGAGGGTTAAAGACAGGAGCCTCGCCAGTTTAGGCAGGGTTTATGGGAACGAAGCCGGGATAGTTATTGCTAATGCCAGATACGGCTTCATCAGCGGGCTGATGAAGGATGTCTTGAAAAAGCCGCCTGTTGAGAAGCCAACGCTTTCCGATAAGATTGATAGAGTAGTACTCAACAATTGGCTTGGTATCCCCATATTTGCTACCATCCTCTTTAGCCTCTTCCAGCTCACCTTTAGTGTTTCGGCGCCATTGATTGGCTGGATTAATGGAGGCTTCAGCCGGCTGAGTGAAATAGCCTCAGGCATAACCCCAGATTGGCTGGGTTCCTTAATTGCCAATGGGATTATCGGTGGGGTGGGCACAGTTATATCATTTGTTCCGGTGATATTTCTTCTCTATCTGGGCCTGTCCGTTCTTGAGTACAGCGGCTATTTGGCTAGGGCTGCCTTTGTTATGGATCGGCTAATGCACAGGATAGGGCTTCATGGCAGGTCGCTTGTCCCCCTGGTGCTGGGCTTCGGCTGCAGTGTGCCGGCAATAATGGCTACCAGGACAATTGAGAATCCAAAAGACAGATTGGTTACCATTATGGTTATCCCCCTGATGTCTTGTGGTGCACGTATGCCTATCTATATTCTCCTTGCCGGTGCCTTTTTCACTGCCTATCAGGGACTGGTGATTTTCTCTATGTATACCATTGGCATATCGCTGGCTATTTTACTCGCCTGGTTTTTCCGCAAGAAGCTGGTTACCGGAGAAAGCAGCCATTTTGTTATGGAGCTTCCACCATATCGTCTGCCAACTTTTACAGGTATTTATATCTATACCTGGATACATGTTAGAGCATTTCTAAAACGGGCGGGGACAATCATATTTATAGCGGTGATGCTCTTCTGGCTGCTGGATTATGCAGGGGCGATAGAGCCGATGGGCAGGGCCATTGCCCCTATCTTCAGCCCGGCCGGTTTTGGGCAGTGGCAGGCTTCATCAGCCCTGATATTTGGCATTCTGGCTAAGGAAACAGTGGTCGGTGCCTTCGGTACCATGTTCGCCGTCGGCGAGGGAGCTCTGGGAGAAACCATAGCCACCCAGCTCGGCTGGACACCACTTGTCGCCTTTGCCTTTATGGCTATGACCCTGATCTATGTTCCCTGTATAGCCACTATTACCACCATTAAGAGAGAAACCAGGTCATGGAAGTGGACCGGTTTTGTTGTCGGCTATACACTGGTATTGGCCTGGCTGGTGGCTGTGTTTATCTATCAAATTGGCAGGCTATTTATTTCATAACTATGGATAAAGAACGGGTGGGGGGGTAGAATAGCCTTGCTTGATATGATGGTAAAATAAGAGGGAGGTGTCTGATGGCAAAAACCGATGAGAATCTAAAAACCGCTTTCGCCAGTGAAAGCCAGACCAATATTGAATACCTGGCTTATGCTCATAAGGCTATGGATGAGGGGTTGATAGAGATAGCCCAGCTTTTTCGTGAAGCCGCCGGGGCAGAAATTATCCATGCCTTGAGTCACCTGGCGGCTATGGGTGTTGTCAGAACGACAAGGGAAAACCTGGAGGAGGCGGCTGAAGGTGAAGACCTGGAAATCCTATCAATGTACCCCAAGTTCATTGAGGAAGCCGAAAGCGAGGGCAGGGAAGGGGCGGCCAAATCTTTTAGCTTGGCTTTTGAAAGAGAGAAGCACCACCGAGCTATGTTCCGAAAGGCTCTGCGGCTTCTAAAAGAGGGGTAATGGCTCATCCCATACTACATGCCCAATTTATCGCGAATATTGATAAAGGCAAGTAGATTCTCCCGGGAAATTATACCGATAATATTGTCACCTTCAACCACAGGTAATTGATTGATTTCTTCTTGTGTTAGAATGCTCATAACGCTGGCCAGGTCTTCATCAGGCCGTACCTGCTTCAGTTTCTCAAAGGGTGCCATTACTTCGGTCACCTTTTTGTTAGCCCACAGTTCGTGGGGGACTGCCCTTATACTTTTCAGGGTGATTAGCCCCTGTATGTGGCTTTCCGCTGCTACGATGAAGCAATGATAACCAGAGGGCAAGATATGCTCATTGACCAGCTTATCAATAGTTAATTCTGGAGGTACTGTCGGGCAGTCTCTGGTCATCGCCTCGCTTACGGCGTGTCCCTGGAGCATCTGTTGCAGGGTTAGCTGGCGGTAGCTGCCCACCGCAGCATTGCCTAAAAACCAGCCGATGAAGGCAAGCCAGAGCCCATTAAACCAGAGCCCGGTAAAGATAAGCCATATACCACCGAAGATGAAGAGAAAGCTTATACCCCGCCCGGCATTTGATGCCCACCTGGTGGCACGGCGCAGGTTACCACTTCGCCACCATAGTATTGACCGTAGCACACGCCCTCCATCCAGGGGGAAACCGGGCAGGAGATTAAAGACGCCGAGTACCAGGTTTATCCACCCGAGCCAAAAGGCTACCGCAATTACATGCTCAAAAGTGGCCGGTACTGTATAAAATATTGCCCAGAATATACCACCTAGCAGTATGCTGGTTAATGGTCCGGCTAGGGCAATCTGCAGCTCGGTCTTGGGTTCCTCGGGTTCCCTGGTTATCTGGGCAACACCGCCAAGAATAAAGAGTGTTATCGATTTAACCGGAATCCCCGATGCCTGAGCGACAACACTGTGCATCAGTTCATGTAGCAGAACTGAGCCGAAGAACAGCAGGCTGGTTATTATGCCGGTGATAATAGAGGTGGTCAGGCTCCAATCTGGATAATTATAAGGGAAGTAGCTGGTAACCAGTGCCCAGGTAACCAGGGCAAAGATAAAAAACCATGAGAAATGCAGCTTTATTGAAATACCAAAAATTCTGCCGATGGATATACCACCACTTAACACCTGATACCCCCTTCAATTCCGAAAGCTCTCTTGTTCTTTTTAGATGTGTTTCAAATGTAGAGACTTGAGTTTAGGGATTTTTGGCGTGATTGTCAATTTGAAATTGATAGCGAGCGGGGCATTATTGAAATCTGAAATGGTAAATGGTAATCTGTTGCCAATTTATGAGCTACTCTATTTCTGCTGATGATTTTAATAGCCTTGCCTCCTACCGGGTGGAATTGTCAGATAAGATGAAACGGGTGCCCATCTTTGTTTTACCAGGCTGGCTTGATGCCTGGTGGCGGGTCTTTGGCACTGAGGCTGACTTGTTGCTTTATGTCGTAAGGCAGGATAGTGCCATAATCGGAATTGCTCCATTAAAGGTTGACAGGGGAATAGCTTCTTTTATCGGGGATGCCGCCGTTTGTGATTACCTGGACTTCATTATTGGCCCGGGCAGGGAAGCTGATTTCTTTAATATCTTACTTGATGAAATTAAGGGCAGTGGTATTACCCGCCTTAGCTTAGAGGCACTGAGGCCTGATTCTACGGTTTTAGAAAGTCTTATCGCCATAGCCAGGGAGCGACATTATCAGGTGTCATGCTGGATGTATGATGTTTCAGTGGAAATGGATTTGCCCGAGACATGGGATGGTTATCTGGCTGGTTTGTCGGCTAAACAGCGCCATGAGGTCAAGCGTAAACTGAGACGGCTTGAGGAGGTGGGCAAAGTTAATTTCCGTGTTATAAGTCAGGGTCAGGATGCGTTGACTAAACTGGATATTTTTGTAAAAATGTTCCGGCAAAGCCGGCAGGACAAGGCAAGATTTATGACTGCTCGGATGGAGACTTTCTTTGAGTTGCTGGTAAAGGCGATGGCCAGTGCCGGTTTGTTAAGGCTCGGTTTCCTTGAGCTGAATTCGGTGCCAGTAGCATCCGTTATATGCTTTGATTATAATGATGATATGCATTTGTACAACAGTGGCTATGACCCGCGATATAGCCAGCTAAGCATAGGCCTGCTTTCAAAGATATTGTGCATTAAAGAAAGCATTGAACAGAAGAGGAACAAGTTTGACTTTTTGCGGGGAGCTGAGGTTTACAAGTATCACCTGGGTGGAGCTGAAATACCGCTCTATAAGTGTGACATAATCCTTAGGTAAAATAGAGCGGCTTATATTGTTATTTATAATGTGGATGTCGGGGATTAAAGGCTTATGTTAGACCGAAAGCTAAGGATAGCTATATTGAGTATACATAGTTGCCCGCTGGGGCAGCTGGGTAGTAAGGATACCGGGGGCATGAATGTCTATGTCCGGGAGCTTGCCCGGACACTAGGGGAGCGGGGACACCGGGTTGACATTTACACCCGGGCTCATGACCCTAAGGATGCTCAGATTTACTACCCAAGCCATAATGTACGACTTATCCACATCAACGCCGGTGGGGTTAGGGGGATGGGAAAACTGGCCCAGTACAGCTATCTACCCGACTTTTTTGAGAACCTGGAGGATTTCAGAGAAAAAGATAAACTAGAGTATGATATAATCCACAGCCACTACTGGCTTTCCGGTCAGGTTGGATGGCGGCTTGCCCAATTATGGCATGTGCCTCACATTGTAATGTTTCATACCCTCGGCGTCATAAAGGACAGACTTGGAATAGTAGAGAGTGAGGTAAAGCTTCGCCTGGAGACAGAAAGAGGACTGGTTAAAAATTGCAGCCGCATAGTGACCGCCACCGAAAAAGAAAAGGGCGACCTGATTGTCTACTACCAGGCTTCTCCAGATAAAATAAGTGTTATCCCCTGTGGCGTTAATCTTGAACTATTTAAACCAGCTGACAAAGAGGAAGCCAGAAGGGTATTGGGCTTGGATGGCAATAGGGTCATTCTATTTGTTGGCCGCATTGAGCCATTAAAGGGTATAGACAAATTGTTAATAGCCACCAGTTATCTGAAAAAACAGCCCAGACTCAAACTGATAATAATAGGTGGCGATGATTCAAGTCAGCTTGAACTGGCCAAACTAAAAGACCTAGCGCGAGAATTACATATTGAAAACTCGGTGTCCTTTCTGGGCTCTATACCGCAGAAGAGACTGCCCCTTTTCTACAGTGCCGCTGACCTTTGTGTCGTGCCTTCGTATTATGAGAGCTTTTGCCTGGTTATCTTAGAGTCGATGGCTTGTGGAACACCGGTGGTGTCCACTAATGTGGGTGTTGCCGCAGGTCTCATCCAGCAAGGAAAGAATGGATATCTGGTGGCGGATAACGAACCCTATAAGCTGGCTCAAGGAATAGGACAGCTTCTTTCACTGAAGAATAATGGTGCTGATTATGCCGGTGCAATAAGAAAATCGGTGCTCGGGTTTGACTGGCCTAACATCGCCCAGGCGGTAATTGGGGAATACGCTTCATTGCTCACCAGCCACATTATCGCCGTATCCTGAATAGTTTGCTTTGTCTTCTAAAACTTCGGAGGTTTACAGTGTCAATAAAACCGGTTCAAGTGATGGTGGTAACGCCACATCCCGATGATGCTGAAATTGGTGTTGCCGGAAGCGTGGCTCGCTGGGTAAGGGAGGGAAGGGGGGTGGTCTATGTCGTGTGCACTAGGGGTGACCGGGGGACCAGTGACCGGAGGATGAAACCAGAGGAGCTGGCCAGAATCAGGGAACAGGAGCAGAGGGATGCCGCCAGCATTTTAGGGGTCAGGGAGGTAATCTTCCTCGGTTATAGTGACCAATGTTTGGAGGATACCACTGAGTTCAGAAAGGAACTTGTGCGCCTAATCAGGATGTATCGGCCGGAAACTGTGGTAACCGTTGACCCCTATCGCCGCTACTTCTGGTGGCATAGAGACCACCGGATCTGCGGACAGGTTGTTATGGATGCTATATTCCCCTATGGACGTGACCACCTGGCTTACCCTGATTTGCTGGAGCAAGGGATTGAACCCCACAAGGTTAAGGAATTACTGCTTTTTAACACTGGTGAGCCAAATTACCGGGTTGATATAACAGATACATTCAACTTGAAGCTGGCTGCCCTGCTCTGCCATAAGAGCCAGGTAGCCGCTTTTACCTCAGAGCTGGAAGACGGGCTCAGAAAATGGGCACAGGATACAGCCCAGGAAGAGGAATTTGAGCTGGCTGAAGAGTTCCACCGCATTGATATGTGGTGGTGATTTTCAAGAGACCAATATCTATTCGGTGTAAACGTTAACCTTGCCTTTGCCACCCTCGATATCCACTTCAAGGTCGCTCAAGGCTTCTACAAGCTGCTCTATATCCTCTTCCTTTAGATTTCTCAGATTAAAATCAATCCCCTTTTCCCTGAGGGCATTATCAACCTTGCCGGCAACATCATAAGGTATTAAAGAAGTAAGCTTTACACCGGCGTGTATTAAAGCCAAAGGCACCCGTATATTTACTCGCTCAACATCTGCTTTGCCACCTCCTTCAGTGCCTGGATTTATCACAACCCTTAGATATTTTGGTGTTTTTGCAGGTGCCGGGCTAGTCTCAGGCTTGTCTACCAGTTCCAGCAGCCTTATTGCCTCATCTATGGTAATCTTTTTCTCAGCAACCATTTCCAGAATCCTCTTTCTGTTGTCAGCCATTTCTTTGCCTCCTATTTTTTTATTTAAAAGAAAAGAAAATTTGTTTATGTCTCTGCTGGACATTAACCTCAAGCCCCCGAAGGGCATATATTACCCTGAAGAGATAAGGACCGCTAAGAAGCAGTGTCCTCCCCCAGCCCCAGGGCCAGAGAATAAGTCCGGCAATAAGCACCAGAGGAGCCAGCAAGAGAGCAAAAATAAATAATATTGGATATACAAGAAAAAGTGGTAGCCAGAATCTAATATTCCTATCTTTATTTAGTATACGGAGCCTCATTATTAAAGGTGGCCAGTTCATTTTGATAACCTCTCTATGGCTTCTGCGCCCGTTATTTGACCTCCTTCGAGCTCATCTAGCGTTTCTTCGGTTGTGTTTAACGGGAAGGTCTCAACAAAATTGAGCTGCTTGGCAATGCGGTCAAGGCGGTTCTTAACAGTCGGGTAGCTGATTCCAAAAATATACTCCATCTCCTTGATGGAACCATGACATCTGACAAAGGCAGCAATAAAAACCTGGTCCTCCGAGGAAAGGCGAGCCAGCGGCGGCAGTTCAAAAGTGCCTTCTATAGCTATGTCGTTACTGGTCAGACGCACACGTTCCACGATGATGGGTAAGCCTTTTGTGACCTTCGTCAGCTCGTGCCAATCTTTAGCCATACGCAATAATCCCTCCTTTCATATTTTAAAATATAAGTATAATATTAATAAACTTAAATAAGTATAGCACAATATATTGAATAAGTCAATACCATAATCAATATAATTAATAATATAAGGAATATTTTTAATAAATTGATAAAAGAAAGGGGAAATTTAAGTCTTTACCGTTAATTACATAGCTTGTTGGCTAGCTAATAGGATGATAAGTCTAGTCTACTCGTTGAAGCGAATCGGCGATTGCGACCATCTCCTTGGCTGTTATCCAATCTTCAGGGTATAGCATGTCCCGTATCATAACACAAATACCGTCAACTCCTAGCCTTAGGGTTGACTTATGTGAAATTCATTATCTATAATATGTCTACAGTTGACATTTACCGGTAAACCTGCAATAATAGTGCCCGAGTGGCGCAATGGTAGCGCAACCGACTTGTAATCGGTAGGTTAGTGGGTTCGAGTCCCCTCTCGGGCTGAACCTGCTAATTTTTAATATCAGTTGTGTGTTTGGGAGGGGTGCCGGAGTGGTTAATCGGAGCAGACTGTAAATCTGCCGCCTGGAAGGGCTACGCAGGTTCGAATCCTGCCCCCTCCACCATGGCTAAATAATATAGAGATTAGGCTGGACATCGGGCTAGTTAAATCTATATAATATAAATATAGTCGCCCACATAGCTCAGTTGGTAGAGCACGTTCTTGGTAAGAACGGGGTCATCAGTTCGAGTCTGATTGTGGGCTCCAGAATAAAGGGGGTTAAAATGGCAAAACAGAAATTTGAGCGGACTAAACCACACTGTAATGTGGGTACCATTGGTCATGTTGACCACGGCAAAACAACATTAACCTCAGCGATTACCTTGGTGCTATCGAAACAGACTGGCACCGAATATCGCTCATTTGATAGCATTGATAATGCCCCTGAGGAGAAGGCTAGGGGGCTAACTATTGCTATTGCCCACATTGAATATGAGACAGAAAAACGACACTATGCCCACATTGATTGCCCGGGGCATGCCGATTTCATTAAAAATATGATAACCGGGGCGGCTCAGATGGATGGAGCAATACTGGTCGTAAGCGCCCCAGACGGTCCCATGCCGCAGACCAGAGAGCATGTACTGCTGGCTCGTCAGGTAGAGGTGCCATCTATGGTGGTTGCCCTTAATAAAGTAGATATGATGGAAGACGAGGAATTGCTGGAATTAGTAGAAATGGAGGTAAGAGAGTTACTCAGCAAATATAATTTCCCTGGTGATGAAGTACCGGTAGTCAGGGTGAGTGCCCTTAAGGCCCTGGAGTGCGGTTGCGGCAAGGCAGAATGTCAGTGGTGTGGTCCAATCTTTAAATTAATGGATGAGGTGGATAGATATATCCCAATACCAGCGCGGCCTAAAGACCAGCCCTTCTTGATGTCAATAGAGGATGTTTTTAGCATCAAGGGTAGGGGTACCGTACCCACAGGAAGGGTTGAGAGGGGTGTCATTAAAGGCGGTGATGAGGTTGAGATTGTTGGATTGCACCATGAGCCACGCAAGGTGGTGGCTACCAGCCTGGAGATGTTCCATAAGACCCTGGACAATGCCGAACCAGGGGATGCCGTTGGCGTATTGTTAAGGGGTGTTGAGCGGGACGATGTAGAGCGCGGTCAGGTGCTGGCGGCGCCGGGTACCATTAAGCCGCATACCTATGCTGAAGCCGAGGTGTATGTCTTAACCAAGGAGGAAGGGGGCAGGCATACCCCGTTCTTTAATGGCTATAGGCCGCAATTCTATATCAGGACCACGGATGTTACCGGAAGTATTGAACTGCCAGAAGGGGTGGAGATGGTCATGCCTGGTGACAACACAAAAATGAAAATAAGGCTTATTTACCCTGTAGCTTTGGAGAAAGGCTTACGCTTTGCCATTAGGGAAGGGGGCAGGACTGTAGGCGCTGGAGCCTTTTCCAAGATTCTAGAGTAGTATGGCAAAAAAAACAGAAGCCAGGATTATAATTCATCTTGCCTGCACTGAGTGCAAGGAAAGAACATATACTACTGCCAAGAACAGAAGGAATGACCCACAGCGGTTAGAGCTTAGGAAGTATTGCCCTCGTTGTCGTGCTTACCGGTTACACAGGGAGGTAAAGTAGTACTTCTTAAACGAGGGGATGGGAGATGCCTCGCATGTCAAATCATGTTACCAAAAAAAGTAGTTCCAGATTTAGCTTTATCGGTGATACTATCGCTGAACTCAAGAAGGTGGTCTGGCTCTCCAGACGCGAGGCGGCGTATTTGACGGCTCTGGTGCTAATAGTTGCTGTTTCAGTAGGTATTATACTGGGAGCATTTGATTATGGCTTCTCCTTCATCGTGGATAAACTATTTATTGGCGGATAGGGGTTTTTTTATTGAGTGAGGTTGTTGTGGTCAATAATCAAAGGGATTGGTATGTGGTTCATACCTACTCGGGATATGAGGAACGGGTTAGGAAGAATCTTGAGCAGCGCATCAAGTCGATGGATTCTACCGGGGATATCTCTAAAGTGGTTATACCTACTGAAGATGAGATTGAGGTTAAAAACGGGCAGCGGCGTACGGTAACCAAGAAGATATTACCCGGTTACATACTGGTTCAGATGAAAATGAGTGACCTGAGCTGGAGTATAGTGCGGAATACCCCTGGCGTCACCGGTTTCGTAGCCAGTGGCAATAAGCCGGTGCCGTTACAGGAAGAGGAAGTCAGCTGGATCATGAAACAGATGGAGGCGGAAGCACCTCGGGTCAAGGTTGGCTTTCGGCAGGGGCAGAGTGTTCGCGTTATTGATGGACCTTTTATTGATTTTATCGGGACGGTAGATGAAATAGATGCCGGGAAGGGCAAGATTAAGGTGTTTTTGTCTCTCTTTGGTCGTGAAACACCGGTTGAGCTTGACTTACTTCAGGTAGAAAAGCTTTAGCTTACCGTCCCTTTTATTGCCTTAAGAAATATCGGCATAGTTTTAGTCGCTATCGTGGCTATATAGATTAGGAGACACAAGTGGCCAAAAAGGTAAAAGCTATAATTAAACTGCAAATCCAAGCCGGGCAGGCAAATCCGGCACCTCCGGTAGGTCCGGCTTTGGGCCAGCACGGGATTAACATTATGGCCTTCTGCAAGGAGTACAACGAGCGTACCGCCAAGCAGGCCGGCTCTATTATCCCGGTTGAGATAACCGTCTATAATGATAGGTCTTTCAGATTTATTACCAAAACGCCACCGACTACTGATTTATTGAAGAAGGCGTTGGGCGTGGAGAAAGGGGCTGGCGCCGCCGGCCACCAGGATGAAGAAATGGTATTAACCCGTGCTCAGCTCCGTAAAATAGCTCAGCTCAAGGCTCAGGACCTGAATGCTGTTGATATTGAGGGAGCGGAGCGAATAATCATGGGCACCGCCCGAAGTATGGGCATTAAAGTGGAATAAAGAATGGCAAAACACGGTAAAAAGTACCAAGAGGCAATTAAACTGCTTGATAGGACGAAGGATTATTCTCCCCAGGAGGCTATTGAGCTGGTTAAAAAGATGGCTAATGCCCGATTTGATGAGTCGGTTGAGCTGCATCTTCGGATGGGTGTTGACCCCCGGAATGCCAGCCAGCAGGTACGCGGGGTTGCCCTTCTGCCGCATGGCCTGGGGAAAGAGGTGCGGGTTCTGGTTTTTGCTCAGGGTGAAGCAGATAAGATTGCCCAGACAGCCGGGGCAGATATAGTCGGTGCCGATGAGCTGGTTAAAAAGATAGAGGATGGCTGGTTAGAATTTGATGCTGCTATAGCTACTCCCGATATGATGGGCAGGGTGGGAAAGCTGGGCAAGGTTCTGGGCCGCAGAGGGCTGATGCCTAATCCAAAGTCGGGGACTGTTGTCGCTGCGGATGACTTACCCAGAGTAATTGGAGATGCCCGTAAGGGCCGTGTGGAATTCAAACTGGATAGAACTGCCATCATTCACCTGCCCTTGGGCAAGGTCAGTTTTGACAGTGATAAGTTGATGGATAATCTGGCGGCGGTAATTGAGGCCGTGATGAAAGCCAAGCCCGGTAGCGCTAAGGGGCAATATGTTAAAAGTGCCTTTTTAACTACTACTATGGGTCCCGGCATCAAGCTTGACCTGAAAACAGCACTAACCTTGAGTGATGCTTAAAGAGAATTAATAATTGAATAGTCTTTACCGAGTCTCATCCTGAGACAGCGGGTGCCTAATTTATGGCTTAAATTTATACCTGCCGAGGATAAGGGTGCATAATATTTATTGCTTTAAGTCCTTGTGCAGCAGGCATAAGGACTTTTTAATATAGAAAGTTAGGAGGTGACAAGGATGCGCCGGGAACAAAAAGTTCGGATTGTTGATGAGCTAAAGGGGGCTATGTCTAGATGTAGCCTGGGTGTTCTGACTGACTATCAGGGGTTGTCGGCTTCTGAGATTACTGTATTGCGTAGAAAACTCAGGCAACTAGGTATTGAGTATAGGGTGGTAAAGAATACCCTAGCCCGTTTTGCTGCCGGTAAGGCAAATAAAGATTTCATTAGCGGCAACTTTGAGGGTCCGGTGGCTATTGCCTTTGGCTACGGTGATGTGGTTGAGCCAGCCAAGGCATTACTTGATTATATCAACAGCTCAGATACAACCTTGAGTATCAAAAGCGGCTTTTTAGGTGACAGGCTGCTTACTTCAGAGGAGGTAAAAACCCTGGCTAAAACACCATCAAGGGAGATTTTGTTAGCTCAGGTAGTGTCTGGGATGCAGGCTCCCATTGCCGCTTTGCTTAACTGCCTTACCAGCCCGTTAAGGGATACCATGGGAATTTTGAAAAATAGAATTAAACAATTGGAGGAAAGATAAAATGCAAGAAAAAGAAGAAACTGGAAAAGAAACTAGCCAGGAAGAGGTTAAGGAAGAGAAACCAGCGGAAGCCAAAGAGGAGCAGATAGTAGAAGCTAAAGAGGAAAAGCCGGCGGAAGTAAAAGAGCAAAAACCGGTGGCGGAGAAGAAAGAAGCAAAACCAGCCAAGGAAAAGAAAGTAAAAATGACGGCTACGGCACAGGAAATTATAGATAAAATCAAAAAAATGACCGTGCTTGATCTGGTTGAGTTGGTAAAAGCCATGGAGTCCGAATTTGGCGTCAGTGCCGCGGCTCCAGTCGTAGCCATGGCTACGGCATCAGCTGAAGCGGCTGCCGCTCCCGCTGAAGAGGAAAAGACGGAATTCAACGTTATTCTGAAAGAGGTGGGGGCTAATAAAATTAATGTCATCAGGGCGGTGCGTGAATTGACCGCTCTGGGCCTAAGGGAGTCCAAGGACCTGGTGGAGTCTGCCCCCAAGGCGGTAAAAGAGGCGGTTAGCAAGGATGATGCGGCGGCGGCTAAAGCCAGGTTGGAAGCAGCCGGAGCCACCGCAGAAATTACCTAATAGCTCACTTGAAAATAGAACCAGAAAGCTATATAGTTATCGCCGAATGATATTCCAGTAGGGGTAAATATGGCTGTGCCAGATATGGATTTGTGGATAATAATCGGCTTGGGTGGGCTGTTTGTCCTCCTCGGGGTGGGGGCGTTGTTCTGGGGTAGGAAAGAGGAAAAGGACTACTATAAAGCTATATCTGCCCGCTCCGATGTACGGGAGTATATGGAGCGCACGCCAGAGCGACCCGAGCCAAGTGCATTGAAAATAGGCGGTTTAATCACTATTGTTATTGGTCTGGTTATGCTCGTTATGGGTGGTGCTTTCTGGCTTTGTAGTTGAGTGGAAGACATCAACTAATGATTGAGGGGCTTTAACCGGTGGCTTACCAACGGTTACCTCATCAGGCAGTATCATACCGCTGGAGATAACTATCTTTATTCCCTCATCAACCGGAATATCAGTGCGGGTAATCTTATCCTCGGTGACCATTTCAAAGTAGCCTGATGTTGGTATTGGTGCTGTTGGAATGTATATAGCGAAAAGCTTCTTGCCTGATTTATTGGTTATTTCATTGGTGATAAAAGCAAGGGTTGTCATCCCATCCCTGGGAAACTCTACAAAGACCACCTCCCTAAAAGCAGCCTTGTTCATCCCGGCTCCGGAGAGTCCCTCAACGACTTGTTTGGCTCCGATATAAAGCTGCCGGAGCAATGGTACCCTGGTTAGTAATGATTCAAAAAAGATGATTAATCTCTTGCCCAGGTAATTGCTAGCGATGACCCCGGTGATATATATCAGGACGAGAAAAATAGCAAAGCCAAGCCCCTGGATTGGCCGTCCGAAGATGGCTTCAATTATTGGCTGTATAAGGCTATCCACACTTGAAAAAATCCACCACAGAATCCCTACGGCGATAGCCAGAGGAACAATAATCAAGAAACCAGCCAGGAAATTTTTCCTAAATGTTCTCAAAATCCAGTAGACGGTTGATTCATCCTTCTTCTTCATTATGCCTCACTTCCTATCTAAACCATCCTTCTCGGGCGGTATTGGATGGCTTCGGCGATGTGGTTTGCCATAATTATATCACTATTCTCCAGGTCGGCAATGGTGCGAGCCAGTTTCAGTATGCGATGGAAGGCACGGGCAGAGAGATAAAGTTGCTTCATAGCCGCTTTAAGCAGGCTATGGGCGGCCTCTTCTGCCTGGCAGAACTCCCTTACCTCAACCGGTGTCATTTCATTATTGGAGGTGAGCTTAGTCTCTTCAAAGCGTTTTTGTTGTAGGGCGCGGGCGGCAGAAACCCTGGCTTGAACCCTTTTTGATTCTTCGCCAAGTCTGTCATCAGATAGCTTCTCATAGTCAATATGGGGTACTTCAATAAATATATCAACCCGGTCAAGAAACGGCCCGCTGATACGCTTCTGGTAGCGCGATACCAGACCGGGATGGCAGGTGCACTGTCGGAAGGGGTCGCCATAGTAGCCGCAGGGACAGGGATTCATAGCCCCCATCAGCATAAAGTTGGCCGGAAAGGTCAGGCTCCCCTTTGCCCGGCTGATGGTAACCAGCTTATCCTCAAGGGGTTGACGCAGTATCTCAAGAAGTGAGTGCCCGAATTCAGGAAGCTCGTCAAGGAAAAGCACCCCACGATGACTGAGGCTTATTTCACCGGGTCTTGGCCAGTGTCCACCGCCTACCAGGCCGGCATTGGAGATGGTGTAGTGAGGAGAACGAAAGGGCCGGTTTCTGATAAGAGGGGTGTCTTGCGGCAACAGTCCGCTGGCACTATAAATCTTGGTAACCTCAAGGACTTCCTCATTGGTCATAGGGGGTAATATTCCTGGCAGCGAGCGTGCCAATAGCGTTTTGCCACTTCCCGGGGGGCCACACATTATTACATTGTGTCCTCCAGAGGCGGCTACTTCCAAAGCGCGCTTGACATGCTCCTGCCCCTTAATATGGGCAAGGTCAACAGTTGGTCGTTCTGGAGGAAGGGCATCTTCTTTAACCTCACCCGGTTTATACTCAGGGGGTGCCGTTTCCCCGCGTAGATAGCTGGCCAGCTGGGCTAGTGAGGTAAAAGGCAAGATGCTAGCACCTTCAACCAGGGAAGCCTCTCTGGCATCGATTTCAGGTACAATGATAGTGGCTAATCCCTTCTGGTGAGCCAGGGCAACCATGGGTAAGATGCCATTGGTATGGCGCAAGCTGCCATCCAGGGACAGCTCGCCGAGGAAGAGATTTTGAGAGACATCAGCAGATAACTGCTCTGAGCTGAGAAGGATACCGACAGCGATGGGTAAATCATAAGAAGGACCAGCCTTTTTAAGGTCAGCCGGCGCCAGATTAACAACGATACGCTTCATCGGGAAGGCATAGCCAGAGTTTCGGACGGCTGACCTAACTCTCTCTTTGGATTCCTGGACAGCAGCATCAGGCAGGCCGACAATAGTAAACGAGGGCAAACCAGGAGAAATATCTACCTCAACCTCAACGGTAGCTCCCTCCAGTCCGATAAGAGCACAGCTTGTTACCTTGGCTAGCATATTGTTCCTGATTACTATGTTACCCTTAAGCCTTCGGGGTGTCAATTGTAAAAAAGAAATAATTTTCTGCTGAGTAGAGGGGTATTGCATCTTAATCTTGATTGTGCTATGTTAATATAAACGAAGATGGAGTTATCGGAGTGGGCTTTAACCCACTTTTTTGTTGTAAGGGGAATAATGGAATTGGGGGTCTGATTCTGGGATGAAGAGCGATTTTTTGCTGGCTATAAAGCAACTATCAGCGGAAAAGAACCTGCCCCGGGAGGTGGTGCTTGGTGCCGTAGAGGCGGCGCTGGTATCGGCTTACCGGAAGAACAATTTTACCCCTTCTCAGAACATCTCGGTAAAAATTAACCCTGTTACCGGGAAGGTTGAAGTATGGGTGGAAAAGGTGGTGGTCGAGAAGGCTTCAGACCCCCGATGTGAGATACCATTGGATGAGGCGCATAAAATCAAAGCGGATGTGCAAATTGATGATGCTATCTATGTGGAAGATACACCGCACAATGCCGGGCGCATTGCTGCCCAGACAGCCAAACAGGTTATCCTGCAGCGTCTTCATGAGGCGGAGCATAGTGCTATCTTTGAGGAATATGCTGATAAGGAAGGTGAAGTTGTTACCGGGGTAGTAAGGCGCATTGAGACCCGCCAGGTATTCATAGACCTGGGTAGGGCTGAAGCAGTAATGCCGGCGGCTGAGCAGGCGTCCAATGAGAGGTATCGTGTCGGTCAGAGGCTCAAGGTTTATCTTTTAAAGATAGCCCAGTCAGCAAAAGGGCCTATACTGTTTGTGTCGAGCTCACACCCAAATCTACTTCGTCGTCTTTTTGAACTTGAGGTGCCCGAGGTTTATAACGGGACGGTAGAGATAAAGGCGATTGCCCGTGAGGCTGGCTATCGCAGTAAAGTAGCTGTGGCAGCACGGCAGGAGGGGATTGACCCTGTTGGCTGCTGTGTCGGGCTGCGTGGCATCAGGATACAGAATATTGTTAATGAGTTAAACGGTGAAAAGATTGATGTTGTTAACTGGAGTCCAGATATTGCTAAATTCATGGCTAATGCCCTTAGCCCGGCCCAGGTGACAGGTGTGAAAATAGATGAGGAAAAGCAAGCGGCTACCGTGGTCATTCCTGATAAGCAGCTTTCTTTAGCCATTGGTAAAGAGGGACAAAATGTCAGGCTGGCAGTGAAGCTCACTGGCTGGAGGATAGACATCCAGAGTGCTTCTGAGGCTGAAAAGGAAAGGGCAGAAGCTGTCGAAGAAGAGGTTAGTGCTACTAGTGATGAGCTAGCTGAGGTGATCGAAGACGCAGAGCCAAGCCTGGTCTCAGCACAGGCTATATCGGGGACAACCGAAACCATGCCATCTCTGGCAACACAGAAGATAGCAGTCAAAAAGGAAATCCGCTTTGCTGAGGAGATAGTGTCACCGGCACCACCCAAGCCTCAGACTAAAGCGAAGAAGAGGAAGAAGAGTGCTCGGGGGAAGGGAGCCGCTGAAGATGGCATCCGGTTAAAGAAAAAGCGCCGAGAGGTAGAATCTTATAAGGATGGTGAGGAAGAGTATTAATAAACATATACCAATGCGAACCTGTATTGCCTGCCGTGAGGTAAAAAGCAAGCGAGAGTTAGTCCGCTTAGTTAGAAATTTAAATGGCAGCGTAAAGGTTGATACCAGTGGCAAGGATCCGGGGCGGGGTGCTTATTTATGTCGGGTGCTAGAATGCTGGCAAAACGGGCTGGTAGGTGGGCGTCTGGAATATGTTCTAAAAACCGATCTTACCCGGGAGAATCGAGAACAGCTTATTGAGTGCGGGAAGACCTTTATTGGGGGTTGTTAAAAAATGGCTGAAGCAGGTAAAAAGGGCGATACGGAGTCAACACCTCAAGCAACTGATAGCAATTCTACATCAGCTGGCATGACTCCAATTGAGGTACCACGTACCTTAAGTGTCCGACAGCTGGCTGAGCTTCTCAGGGTCAGTGTCGTTGATGTTATTAAACAGCTGATGAAAAGGGGTATTATGGCCAATATCAACCAGGTTATTGACTATGATGTGGCGGCTCAAGTAGCCGCCGGCTTTGGCTATGAAACCCACCCCCAAGCCCAGGCAGCCCGGAAGGCAGCCAGTGTCATCAGTGAGATTAAAAAGCAGCAAATGTTGGTTGAGGAGGGGGGAAATCTAAAGCCAAGGCCGCCGGTAATCACCATTATGGGGCATGTTGACCACGGTAAGACCAGATTAATGGATGCCATCAGGCAAACCAACGTTATGGATACCGAAGCTGGCGGTATTACACAGCATATTGGTGCTTATCAGGTGGAGGTTGAGGGACAGAAGATTACCTTTCTGGATACACCGGGGCATGAAGCCTTTACTGCCATGCGGGCTCGAGGTGCCCAGGTAACTGACATAACGGTACTGGTTGTAGCCGCCGATGATGGCGTAAAGCCGCAGACATTAGAGGCTATAGCTCATGCTCGGGCGGCTGGAGTGCCTATTGTGGTGGCTATAAACAAGATGGATAAGCCAGACGCCAACCCGGATGTTGTTAAACAGCAACTGGCTGATGCCGGTCTCGTTATTGAGGAGTGGGGAGGCGATACTGTTTGTGTACTGACTTCGGCAAAGGCTAAAGAAGGTATTACCGAGCTATTGGAGAACCTGCTACTGGTAGCTGAGCTGGAAAACCTGAGGGCAGACCCGTCTCAGCCGGTAAAAGGGGTGGTTATTGAAGCCGAGATGGACAAGACCAAAGGGCCACTGGCTACAGTGCTAATTCATGACGGCACACTAAGACCTGGCGATACAGTAGTGGTTGGCACCACCTGGGGCCGGATTAAGGCGATGTTTAATGATGCCGGCAAACGGGTAAGGAAGGCCAAGCCGTCGACTCCAGTTGTCATCCTTGGTTTGCATAGTGTCCCCCAGGTAGGGGATACGCTGACTACTGTGGCTGGTGAGCATAAGGCACGAGCTTTAGTAGAGAAACAACAGGAGGAGGCTGAGTTAGCACCAAAATCAGTCAGCCTGACCAATCTCTTTGACCAGCTAAGCACTGGCCGGGTTAAGGAGCTTAATATTATATTTAAGGCTGATGTTCAGGGTAGCATTGAGCCTATAAAGGATTCCCTTGAGAGGCTGGGAACAGAAAAAGTACAGGTTAGTCTTATTCATAGTGGCAGCGGCAATGTTACCGAGAGTGATGTCATGCTGGCTATTGCCTCAAAAGGGCTTATTATTGCCTTTAATACCGGCATAGAGGCGGGTGCCCAGCGCCTGGCTGAAACGGGGGGCATAGACATCCGTAACTATAATGTGATTTATGATTTGGTAGACGATGTAGAAAAGGCGCTTAAAGGCATGCTTGAGCCTGAGTATGTTGAGGTTATCGAAGGACGGGCGGAGGTGAGGGCTATCTTTTCCAGTAGCAAGAAACAGAAGGTGGCCGGGGTATACATTACTGAAGGCAAGATAAGTCGGGGTGTATCGGCCAGAGTGCGACGTGGGGAGAAGGTTCTAGCCGAATCTTTGGTTAGCAGTCTGAAGCGCTTTAAGGACGATGTTAGAGAGGTAGCCGCAGGCTATGAGTGTGGTGTTGGCATTAAGGATTATAACGATTTTCAGGTTGGTGACATATTAGAGTTCTTTAGCCGGCAGAAGGCTGGTTAAGGGAAAAAAATGACGCATCGTATAGAGCGGGTGAATCATCTCATCCGCCAGGAAATAAGCGAATTACTGCGGCGTGAGGTCAAGGACCCGAGGCTTGGCGGCCTTGTGTCAATCACTGAGGTTGTCACTACACCTGACCTGAAGTATGCCAAGGTCTTTGTCAGTTGTATAGGTAATGATGAAGAAAAGAAGGAGATATTGAGTGCATTGGTGGCTGCTTCGGGCTTCCTGCACAATGAGCTGACAAAGACCTTGAAATTACGCTATGTTCCGGTACTGGAATTTCGCTGGGATGATTCCATTGAACAGGGGGCTCGCATTCTGGAACTCATAGACCAGGTTACCAAAATTGGAGACCAGGACTGATTGTGGACGGTATACTGAATATCAATAAGCCTTTAGGCAATACTTCTTTTAGCATTGTGTCTATGGTCAAGCGGCTGACCCGGGAGAGGCGAGTTGGCCATGCCGGTACCCTGGACCCTATGGCTAGCGGCGTACTACCAGTTTGCCTTGGTCGTGGTACCAGGGTTGTTGAGTTTTTGCAGGACGCCGGCAAGATATATAAGGCTCAGATAAGGCTGGGGGTGGCTACGGATACTCATGATGCCACTGGAAAGATTATTCAGCATGGAGACTATACCAGGGTTAGCCGGGAGCAGGTGGAACAGGCGCTTAACTCATTTCGCGGTCTGATATGGCAGACACCACCAATGTATAGCGCCCTGAAGCATCAGGGCCAGAGGCTTTACCAGTTAGCTCGGGCTGGAATCACAGTTAGTCGGGAAAGCCGACCAGTCAGAATCCATCGCCTGGAACTGATAGATTTTAAACCGCCGCTGGTTACAGTAGAAATAGAATGTGGCAAGGGCACCTATATCCGTTCACTGGCTCATGATCTGGGGGAGCTTCTGGGCTGCGGCGCTCATATAAAGGAACTTATTCGTCTCAGCTATGGTCCTTTTAATATAGAGGAAGCAGTTTCCTTAATCCAGTTTGAGGATGCCTTCCATAGTCACGACTGGCAGCACCTGGTTTACCCTATAGATTCAGTACTGAATCAATGGTCGGCAATGGTTGTCGGTGATGAACAAGAGAGGGTTATAAAGAATGGTGGTTCTATAGCTATGGAGAGCAGCCCGATGGAGTCTGATAGTGAAAAAAGATGCCGTGCCTATAGCCAGAATGGCAGTTTTTTGGCTGTGCTTTGTTTTGATGCGGAAAGAGGGCATTGGCAACCGGAGAAGGTATTTGTTTAACGATTTGGGTTTTTGGAGATAGGGTATCTTGGACTCTTGACAACCTGCCTATAAAATGGATATAGTTCGGGCGGTATTGAGGAGGTAATAAAAGATTGCAAGCTTATTGTGTTATGCCGAGCCAAGAGGGAAATGACAAATCCCCAGCGGGTTACCCTGAAGAACGGCCGACCGGCTACGCAGGGTGTTTGCCCTGTCTGTGGCACAAAAGTATTCAGGATTGGAAAGAGCTAGCCATATTGGCTAGGTCAATGGGTTATTTTAGTCACAGGGGAGCCTGTGGCATAATTCTGGCATTACCGGAAAGGGGTTGAAAATTGGGCAATATAAATGTAGCCATAATAGGAATTGGTAACTGTTGTTCATCACTGGTACAGGGTGTTGAATTCTATAAGAAGGCGAAGGATGTTGAGATTGTCCCGGGATTAATGCATGTTAATCTTGGTGACTACCATATAAGCGATATTAAGTTTGTCGCCGCCTTTGACATTGATAAGAACAAGGTGGGACAGGAATTGGCCAAGGCGATTTTCACGAAGCCCAATAACACCTTTAAGTTCTGTGATGTACCACAAGCCGGGGTCAAGGTTGAGCGGGGTATGACCCATGACGGGCTGGGTAAATACCTGTCAAAGATAATAGAGAAGGCACCGGGGCCAACCGCCGATATAGTAAAGATTCTGAAGGATACCAAGACCGATGTGGTGATTAGCTATCTTCCAGTAGGTAGTGAAGAAGCAACCAAGTGGTATGTGGAGCAGGTACTGGAGGCCGGCTGTGGCTTCATAAATTGCGTCCCGGTGTTTATTGCCCGGGAAAAGTACTGGCAGCAGCGCTTTGAGAAAAAAGGGTTGCCCGTTATCGGTGATGACATAAAATCTCAGGTTGGGGCTACTATAGTACACAGGGTGCTGACACGCTTGTTCAGGGACCGTGGCGTTAAGATAGAGAGGACATACCAGCTGAACTTTGGCGGCAATACCGATTTCCTGAATATGCTGGAGCGGGAGCGCCTTGAGTCCAAGAAGATATCCAAGACCAATGCTGTTACTTCTCAGCTTGACTATAAACTTGACCCGGATGATATACATATCGGCCCCAGCGACTACGTTCCCTGGCTCACCGACCGCAAGTTCTGTCATATCCGAATGGAGGGGCGAACCTTCGGTGATGTTCCCCTCAACCTGGAGTTAAAGCTTGAGGTGTGGGATAGTCCCAACTCAGCCGGGGTGGTTATTGATGCCATACGTTGTTGTAAGCTGGCTTTTGATAGGGGATTGAAGGGGGCGATTATAGCCCCATCCGCCTATTTTATGAAATCACCCCCGGTTCAGTATACTGATAATGAAGCTCGCCAGCTGGTGGAGGAGTTTATTGCTGAGTTGCCAAAGAGCGAGCCGGCTGAAAAGTCTGGGCAAGGAGAAGTCTAAGCTGTCTTGATTGGTGCTAGCTTAAAAACTTACGGGGATTGAGGCGGTTACTTATGAAGATTGCACTGGTTTCACCTTATGACTTTACCCACCCGGGTGGTGTGGTTAACCATATCCTGGCCCTGAACAATCAATTCACTAAAATGGGGCATGAGGTCAGGATTATTGCCCCGGCATCCAGGGCAGTACCCAGTGATGACAACCGCTTTTTACACATTGGTAAAGCCCGCCCGATTCCTGTTCGTGGTACTACTATTCGTATAAGCATATCACTCAGGCTGGCATCCAGGATAAAAGAAGTGCTGAACCAGGAGAGGTTTGACATTATTCACCTGCACGAGCCGTTTATGCCCATGCTCTGTAGTGCCGTGCTTCGGTTTTCAGATTCGGCAAATATAGGTACCTTCCATGCTTGCCATGGCAGTCCCGGGTATAAATTTGGCTGGCCTATCTCAACCTATATGCTAAATAGAAGACGTCGCAAGCTGGTCGGTAAAATAGCCGTTTCTAAACCGGCTATGGAATTTGCCAGTAAGTATGTACCGGGATACTATAACATTATCCCCAATGGCATTGATCTAGGGCACTTCTCTCCCAATGTTTCACCAATTGAGGAATTCTGTGATGGTAAGATAAATATTCTCTTTGTTGGCCGTCTGGAAAAACGCAAAGGTTTGAACTACCTGCTTAAGGCTTACCAGCAGGTCAGGGAAAAGGTTCCAAATGCGAGGCTCATAATTGTTGGACCCGGTATCAGATTTCGCAGGAAGTATGAGAAGTATGTCAGGCGCAGCGGCCTGGCAGATGTTGTTTTTGTTGGCATGGTCTCCTATAGCGAATTGCCACGTTACTATAAAACTGCTGATATATTTTGTTCACCAGCCATCGGGGGCGAGAGTTTTGGTATAATATTGCTTGAAGCCATGGCTGTTGGCAGGCCGATTGTGGCTACCAATATTGAAGGCTATGCCAGCGTTATAACCCATGGCCGGGAAGGGTTGCTGGTGCCGCCAAAAGATGACAGAGAATTAGCCCGGGCACTGTTGTCCTTGATCTCTGACGAGCCGCTTCGGCGGCAGATGGGAGCCCAGGGGATGCTTACAGCCCAAGGTTATAACTGGGAAAAGGTTGCCCGCCGGGTTCTTGATTACTATGTTAGAATACTAAGCGAGCCTCCATGGCGGCAACATTTTCCGGAATATGAGGCTATATCAGCTTCAGTTTGAGGGGTTTGTAGAATAGTTTGGATTTCTCAGGTAAGCGTGGCTGATGGTAGGTTTATCACGGGTTCGTGAAGCTGCAGCCAGCTATTTTACTGACCCATTAGTAAAAATACTGGCTAGGACACCGGTAACCCCTAATGCCATAACATGGTTTGGTTTTGCCCTGGCGGTTGCCGCTGCGGTACTTATAGCTACGGAGTATCTGCTTATTGCCGGCGTCGTGGTGCTTGTTGCCGGATTCTTTGACATACTGGACGGAGCTCTGGCTCGCCGCACTAATCGGGTTACCATTTTTGGTGCCGTGCTTGACTCCATCCTTGACCGTTTAGCTGAGGGAGTGCTGCTACTTGGCATTCTGTTTTTGTATGTTGAGGAAGGGTCAACGAGGGGGGCTTTGCTTGTTGGCGCTGTCCTGCTTACCTCATTGCTTGTCAGTTATATCAGGGCCAGGGCAGAGGCAGTCGGACTTAAGTGTATGGTAGGTTTGTTTACCCGACCGGAGAGGGTTATTGTACTGGCGCTAGGCCTTTTACTGAATTGGCTGGAGATTGCCCTGGCTGTTATAGCCGCCTTTAGTTTATTTACTGTGGGGCAGAGGCTAGTTTATGTGTGGCGTCAGGTAAAAGACAAAAAATCTTAGGGGGTATTATGCCAGTTATTGCTATTGTTGGAGCCCAGTGGGGGGATGAAGGCAAGGGCAAGGTAGTTGACCAGTTGGCTGAGGGAGCACAGATGGTCGTCCGTTTTTCCGGAGGCGATAATGCTGGACACACCGTGGTTAATCCCCTTGGTGAGTTCAAGCTACACCTTGTCCCATCCGGTATTTTTTCTTCTCGGGTTACTTGTATTATCGGCAACGGTGTAGTAATTAATCCTGCCCGGCTGATTGAGGAGGTAGACCAGCTTAACCAGAGTGGTATTGATACCAGCCGATTGGTTATCAGTAGCCGTGCCCATCTGGTTATGCCCTATCACATTCTTCTTGATAGGCTTGAAGAGGAATCACGGGCGGGCAAGGCTCTGGGGACAACAATGCGGGGTATAGGTCCTGCTTTTACTGATAAAGTGGCTAGGCTTGGCATTAGAGCCGGCGACCTTCTGGATAAAAAGGACTTGCTTGAGCGGCTTAACTCTGTGATGGAATATAAAAATAACCTGCTGACCAAAGTTTATGGCGTTAGCCCACTTTCACTGGATGAAATATACCAGCAGTATTGCCAGTATGGGGAGCGTCTGGCGCCCCATATTAAAGAGACAACTGCCCTGATACAGGCAGCTTTGGCTCGGGGTGAGCTTATCCTCCTTGAGGGGGCCCAGGGGGCTTTGCTTGACCCCGATTTCGGTACCTATCCTTATACCACTTCTTCATCGCCACTGTCCGGTGGAGGTTGTCTTGGGTCGGGCATCAGCCCGACCAGTATTGACCGCGTTCTGGGGGTATATAAGGCATATTGTACCCGGGTTGGTGGCGGTCCTATGCCTACAGAGCTTGAAGATGAGGTGGGAAATGCAATTCGGGAGCGGGCACATGAATATGGTACCACTACTGGACGCCCAAGACGCTGTGGCTGGTTTGATGCTGTTGCCGCCCGCTTTAGTAGCCAGATTAATGGTCTTACCGGGGCGGCAATCACACGCCTTGATGTCCTTGATATCTTGCCTCAGCTTAAAATATGCGTCGCCTACAAGCTCAACGGGAAATCTATTGATTATTTCCCGGCCAGTGTTACCGACCTTGAAGGGTGCCAGCCCATTTATGAAGAGCTGGACGGCTGGCAAGCTGATACCACTAATATCAGGGAATTTGACAGGCTGCCAACTGAGGCAAAGAAATATATCAACAGGCTGGAAGAGCTTATCGACTGTCCAGCCAACATCGTCTGCGTTGGTCCGGCACGGGAACAGACCATCATAAAGACGCCTATCTTTTAATCAGGGTTTCAATAGTCAAAAATCACAATTATTCCCACTTATTGTTTACTATGTGCTATAATTCCACTAAAGAATAATAGGACGGACGAGTTGTCTATATTAAGGATGCAGGAAAAACAAATATACAGAGTAAAGGATGTATTATGACGTGTATTGATCAAATACTATCTCGCAGAAGCATCAGAAAGTTCAAGAATAAATCCATAAGTGAGGAGGTTTTAAATAGTATCTTAGAGGCTGGTAGGCGCTCACCCTCAGCGACAAATAAGCAACCTTGGCACTTTGTTATAGCCAGAGACCAGAAAGCAAAAGAAGCTTTTTCCTTTGGAGGATTTAACAAATTTACTTGTGATGCCTCTTTTGTAGTGTTAGGTTTATACAAACAGTCTGAAGCAATAATTGAAAAGCTTTCCTTGATGGATGTAACAATAGCCCTTCAAAACATGGTCATTGCAGCTTGGGTTCAAGGAGTGGGATCATGTTGGATGGGTGCTTTCGATGAAAGAAAACTCAAAGACACACTAAACCTTCCAGCAGATTCTAGGATAGTAGGTGCGGTTGCGTTTGGAATACCAGACGAAAACCCAAGTCAACCGACTAAGAAGCCAATAAACGAGATAGTTCACTTCGACAAATGGTAGAAGGCTGTTTATGTGCACAGCCTCGAGTTGCTAACATTTTTGCTAACGAACTTTTTGGTATCGGTGGGACAATACGCCTGTATCTTTTAATCAGGGTGTCACTAGACAGTAGTTCCCGCCTATACCGGCAAATCTATCTTGTAGTTCTTTAGCGTCTCACGTATAAAAGCGGCTGTCTTTTCGTCCGCCTCGTAGAGGGGCGGGCGGGGTTTGCCCACCCTGAAGCCAATGTGGTTTAGGGCGTATTTGACCGGAATCGGGTTGGAAACGACAAAAAGTGCATTTATCAGGGGCATAAGGTGGCGGTGTATCTCGGCGGCTCTATCTGTTTTACCACTGGTAAAGCTGTCAATCATTTCCCGTATCTGGTTACCAACCAGGTTTGAGGCGACACTTATTACACCGTAGCCACCCAGAGCCAGTATGGGCAGGGTGTCGGTATCGTTGCCGCTCCAGACAATAAAATCCTTGCCGGTATTTTCAATAATCTTGGCGATTTCGCCCAGATTACCACTGGCTTCCTTTACCCCAATGATATTGTCTATATGGCTTAACCTGATTACTGTCTCGGCGGACAGGCTGACCACAGTGCGTGACGGAACATTATAGGGGATGCAGGGCAGGCTGGTGCTCTGGGCAATAGCCTTAAAGTGCCGGTACAGGTTGTCTTGGGTCGGCTTGTTATAGTAGGGGACTACCAGCAGGCAGGCATCTACACCAGTCTGCTCGGCTGCTTTAGTTGCTGCTATAGCCTCGGCGGTGCTGTTGCTGCCGGTGCCGGCAATCACTGACCCGCGTTCACCTATGGCTGATTTAATATCAGCAAAAAGCTTGAGCTCCTCTTTGCGGAGAAGGGTAGGTGATTCCCCGGTAGTGCCTACCACCACAATACCTTCGCTCCCCGAGTTGAGCAAGCCCAGGGCTAACCGCTTGGCTTGATCATAGTCGACGGCGCCATCTTCCTTAAATGGGGTTACCATGGCTGTTATTAAACGTCCCAGGTTTTTCATTTCTGACCTCCAGAAAGGAGCCAGCCCTGCTTGACTACCTCTTCGGCAATCTGGACGGCATTCAGGGCGGCACCTTTTCTTAGATTATCGGCAACAACCCACATAACGATACCATTGTCATGAGAAACGTCTCTGCGGATGCGGCCGACGAAGACCTCATCTGTACCCGCCGCTGACCACGGCTGGGGGTAGAGACTGATAGTCGGGTCATCCAGTAGCTTGACTCCCGGGGCCTGAATCAGAATACGCCGGGCATCTTCGGGGGATATGGGCTGGGAAAATTCTATATTGATTGCTTCGCTATGTCCGATAAAAACCGGGACTCGGACACAGGTTGCCGAGATAGCCATATCATCGGCATGCATAATCTTTCTGGTTTCTTCTACCATCTTCCACTCTTCCTTGGTATAGGCATTATCCAGAAAAACATCTATCTCCGGGAGAACATTAAAGGCTATCTGGTGGGGATAAACATGGGGGATGGCAGCCTGTCCATTCATTATCTGCTTGGATTGCAATGTCAGTTCATCTACTGCCGCCGTCCCGGTACCCGATACTGACTGGAAGGTAGTAACCACGACACGTTCGATGGGATTGACCTTGTGTAATGGGTATAGAGCCATTACCATCTGAATGGTTGAGCAGTTTGGATTGGCTATAATCCCCTTATGCTTCTTGATATCTTCAGGGTTAATTTCCGGTACCACCAGTGGCACCTTGGGGTCCATCCTGAATGCTGAGCTATTGTCTATGACTACAGCCCCCGATTGAGCGGCTATAGGTGAGAAATAGCGACTTATCTCGGCACCAGCCGAAAAAAGGGCAATATCTATATCCTTAAACGACTCAGGGGTCGTCTCTTTGACCTCAATCTCCTGGTGGCAGAAGAACAATTTTTTACCTGCCGAACGGTCTGAGGCCAGAAGCTCAATTGATTCTACCGGAAAGTTACGCTGTTCCAGAACCCTGATGAACTCTTGCCCCACCATACCGGTAGCACCGACTATAGCTACCTTATGCCCCTTCATTAAAACCTCCTATAAACCAAGCAGGGTATCCAGGCCGTATATCAAACCCTTGCGTTTGACCACCTCTCTGGTGGCGAGCATTACCCCCGGCATGTAACATTCCCGGCCGACGGTATCATGCTTTATGCTCAGTGTTTGCCCCGGACCACCGAGGAGTACTTCCTGACGTGCCAGAATGCCAGGTAATCTCACACTATGGACAGCGATTCCCTCGATTTGTTGCCCCCGACTCTGGGAAAGTTTTTTCTCTGGTGGCTGGCAGAAAGACTTTCCCCTGGAAGCTACCATGGCCTTAGCTGTGGTCAAAGCGGTGCCTGATGGGGCATCGGCTTTAAGGTGGTGGTGCTGCTCTGTGATTTCGGCATAATCAAAGTATCTGGCGGCGATTTTAGCCAGATGTATCATCATAATTGCCCCTAAAGCAAAGTTTGAAGCTACTACCACTCCGACATTATGGGCCTTGGCCAGATTATCAATCTCACCAAGTTCTTCGGCGGTTAAACCGGTGGTGCCTATAACCAGATTAACCCCCTGCTTAGCAGCGATACGAACCGCCGACATAGCAGCCTGAGTGTTGCTAAAATCTATTATCACATCAGGCCGGCAGTTGGCAAGGATATATTCCAGGTTGGATGAGAGGGGCACTGTGCCTGAGCCATCAGGGAGTGCCAGACATTTATCTGAGACCTTGAGTTCAACAGCACCTACCGGCTGCAACCCAGGTTCACGACATAGGGTATTAACCACCTCTTGCCCCATTTTCCCTGATGCACCGTGCACTACCACTCTTATTGGCGCCATAGCCTTATCCCTATTTATCCTAGTAACGCCGCTTGGTTATCGGGGGGCGGGAGCGCTGTGGATAACGAGCGTTCTGTTGATTCCTGAATGGGCGGTCGGCAGGCAGGGAATCTCTTACCCTGGCATCGGGTAGATTAGAAGACTTTTCAAATACGGCTCGTCGCGATAGATTTACCCTGCCTTGACTGTCAATCTCGGTTACTTTTACCGTAATTTCATCGCCCACCTTGACTATATCCTCAACACGGTCTACCCGATAGTCAGCCAGTTCACTGATATGGACCATGCCATCTTTGCCGGGGAGAATTTCGACAAAGGCGCCAAAGCTCATTATACGAGTAACTTTGCCAGTATAGATAGCGCCAACCTCAACGTCTTTGATAAGGTCTTCTATCATTTTTATAGCTTTTTGAGCGGATTCTTCATCGGTTGAACCAATGAAGGCAATACCCTCATTATTAATATCTACGGTTGCTTTGGTTTCCTCGATGATTGACCTGATCATCTTGCCACCGGGCCCGATTACAGTGCCAATCTTGTCCTGGGGGAGTACTAACTTGTACATCCTTGGCGCATAGCGGCTGAGCTCTGGCCGGCTTGAACTGATGGTCTTCCCCATTTCATCCAGAATAAATTGGCGGGCTTCCCTGGCTTGGCTTAGTGCCTTTTCCAGAATTTCTATACTTACACTTTTAAGCTTAATATCCAGTTGAATTGCCGTGATACCGGCAGCAGTGCCAGCTATCTTAAAATCCATATCACCGTAATTGTCTTCTATGCCCTCAATATCGGTTAAAATTTTGTAATCACCCTGTTCATTAGTAACTAAACCCATGGATATGCCAGCGACTGCTGACTTTACTGGTATGCCGGCATCCATCAAAGACAAACTGGAGGCACAGGCGCTTGCCATAGATGTACTGCCACTGGAGCTTAAGACCTCCGAGACGAGGCGGATAGTATAGGGGAAATCAGTGTCTGAAGGCAATACTGGTACCAGGGAACGTTCTGCTAGCGCACCGTGGCCAATTGAACGACGGCTCGGTGTACCGATGCGCCTTACTTCACCGACTGAGAAGGGAGGGAAGTTATAGTGGTGCATGAAACGCTTGCTTTCCTCTATACCCAGTCCGTCGAGCTGTTGCTCCTTCTTAACTGAGCCCAGGGTAGTAATTGTCAGCACCTGTGTTTCGCCCCTAGTAAATAGGGCTGAGCCATGGACGCGGGGTATCAGTCCTGTCTCGCAGCTAATGGGGCGGACTTGTGTCAAATTACGGCCACTGATACGCTGTTCCTTGGTGAGGATATTATTTCTAGTTTCAGCTCTAACCATGGTGTCAAAATTGGCAAGAATATCAGCTTCAGTGAAAGATTCTCCCAGGCTGGCTATGAGCTCTGCCTTAAGATTGCCCAGCGCCTCTTCCCGCTGTGCTTTTTCCGAATATTTCAACGCCTGAGCTAGCTTCTGGTCTGTAATCGACGACATAGCAGACATTAGCTCGGGTGACACCTCACTAACCGGGACATCTTCTTTTGGCTTACCGAAAGCCTGCTTTAGCTGCTCCTGCAGAGAGATAATCTGCTGGTTTGCTTCATGTCCATACTTTATTGCCTGGTTGATAATTTCCTCGCTAACAATATTGGCTCCGGCTTCTAGCATTACCACTGCTTCTTTTGTACTGGCAACAACCAGGTCAAGTGCGCTTTCCTCCATCCGGGGCATTGCCGGGTTTATCACCAGCTCGTTATCGATATAGCCGACGTGGACGGCACTCACCGGGCCATCAAATGGAATCTCCGACATTGCCAGCACCGCCGAGCCACCGATAATAGATAGGATGTTCGGATCATTCTCTCGGTCGACGGAAAGGACGGTAATTATAAGCTGAATATCCCGTCGCCACTCTTTGGGCAATAGTGGGCGCAGGGGGCGGTCGGTAAGGCGGCAAGTCAGGGTAGCCTCTTCACTGGGGCGTCCTTCACGGCGGATAAAACCACCTGGAATCTTGCCGGCGGCATACAGCCTTTCTTCATAATCAACGGTTAAGGGTAGAAAATCTACCCCTTCCCGTGGTTGTGGGCTAACACATGCAGTAACCAGAACCACTGTGTCTCCATAACGAACAGTGACCGCTGCATCCGCCTGTCCGGCGAGCTTTCCCGTCTCTATAATAAGACTTTTATCGCCTATGGTGCATTCGAAAGAATGGGGTGTTATCATTAGCTTTTCCTTGTCGTTATTTATTTGAGTAAAAAGCTCTACTTGCGTAGACCGAGGCTTTTTATCAGCTTTTTATAACGGCTGACATCCTGTTTGTTTAAGTAAACAAGCAGCCTTCTTCGATGGCCAATAAGCTTAAGCATGCTGTGCTTGGTATGGAAATCATGGATATTAACCGACATATGGCCAGTTAACTGGTTTATCCTTTCGGTAAGCACGGCTATCTGAACTTCGGTTGAACCGGTATCTCCATCATGTGCCTTGTACTTATCGATGATGCTTGCCTTATTTTGTTTGTCCAAATCACAACTCCTGCGTTATCTATGTTGCAGATTATAACATAACTTCTGGTTACTGTAAAACAAAACTGAAGAGTGAACGGTATCTTTTTGTATCCGGGCTGTCTTTACATAAAAACTGATTAGTCTTGACCTGATAAGTGGAATACTCTATAGTAAAGGTAATAAAGTTATTCTATTTCTTCATCTTTTGTTGACATGATGACTACTTAGCCTCCCCGCCCTGAATATCAGTAAAAATTATTTAAAAGATGAGCCTAATTTGTTTGTTGGCGACCATGAATGTAGGTGTCTGCAAAATAAAACTTCGTATACCAGAGAATATGTCCCTCAAGGATAAGAGAAGGGTACTTAAATCTATTGTAACCAAGCTGAGAAACAGGTTTAATGTTTCTGTTGCCGAGGTCGATGACCAGGATTTATGGCAGATGGCGACCCTGGGGGTCTGCTGTCTTAGTAATGATAGCCGGTATACCAATGAAGTTTTATCAAAAGTGGTTAATTTTATAGCCAATGGTCGGTTTGAGGTTGAGATACTTGACTATGAAATTGAGATTATGTCCTTCTAGCGAGGGGGAGTTGTAGTGGATACCCCAGCCTTTATTGAACACCTTGTTGCCCAGCCTGGCTATAATTCTCAGATTGCTCATATTGGGCATATCCCGCCCAGAGAGGCCAGCTTTGCTGAGTTAGATAGCCCTCTTGCGACGAAGCTTGAAGATAGCCTCAAAAAGCATAAATTACTACCCCTTTATACTCATCAGGCGGAAGCGGTTAATCTTGCTCGTAATGGCAAGAATGTCATAATATCAACTTCAAGCGCCAGTGGCAAGAGTCTGTGCTATAACATATCGGTGCTTGAAACTATTTTGGCTGAACCAACAAGCTGTGCCATCTATCTTTTCCCGACCAAAGCCCTGGCACAAGACCAGTTACGTTCGTTTTCGGAACTGTTTTGCCCTCAACTAATAGAATACGATAGGCTGACTACCTTTGATGGCGATACCCCGACTGAAGAACGTTCGGAGATAAGGAGACGGGCCAGGATAATACTGACCAATCCAGATATGCTACATATTGGCATCTTACCCAATCATAAATCGTGGTCAAGGCTGCTGCGCCACCTGAAATATATAGTGATAGATGAAGCCCATAGTTATCGTGGTGTTTTCGGGTCTAATGTAGCCCTGGTCTTGCGCCGCTTGCGACGCCTGTGCTATCTCTACGGTTCCAGCCCCCAGTTCATCTGCTGTTCGGCTACCATAGATAACCCCGGCGAGCACGCTGAGAAGCTGGCTGGTCTACCCTTCACCGTGGTTGACAACGATGGCTCGCCTAAAGGCGGTAAAGACTTTGTTTTCTGGAATCCGCCAATTATAGATGAGGCTAAGGGCATGCGGCGCAGTGCCAATAGTGAAGCCGCCGGTCTGTTTACTGAACTGGTCAGACACGACATACGTACCCTGACCTTTAGCCGCACCCGCCGGCTGACCGAGCTGGTGACTAACTATTCAAGGCAGAAACTGGCTGAAATAAGCCCGTCACATGTTAAGAAGATTAAGGCGTATCGGGCAGGCTACCTGCCTGAACAGAGACGCCAGATAGAAAAGGAGCTTTTCAGTGGCCAGCTTACCGGGGTGGTAGCCACCAATGCCCTGGAGCTGGGCATTGATATTGGCGACCTTGAGGCAACGGTTCTTGCCGGCTACCCGGGGACTATCGCCAGCACCTGGCAGCAGGCAGGCAGGAGTGGTCGGGGCAAGGAAAGTTCACTGAGTTTTCTTGTTGCCTTTAATAACCCTTTAGACCAGTATTTTATGCGCCACCCTGATTTCTTTTTTAAGAAAAGTTTTGAGAATGCCTTGATTAACACAGAAAACCACTATATTCTAAGTGCCCACCTACTGTGTGCCGCCTGGGAGTCACCGCTTTTGAGTTATGATGACAGGTTTTTTGGTTCCTTTTTAACAAGGGAAGTGGAGGAACTGGAGAAAAAGGGTGTGTTGAGGAAGAGAAATAGACGCTGGCATCTTTCGCCGTCTATCGCCTATCCGGCTCAGGAAGTCAATATTCGCGCCACCTCAGGAGAGCAGCTTGCCTTTATTGACACCTCAACCAACTCACTTTTAGAAACTATAGAGACAAGTACCGCACTCTTTCAGGTACACCCCGGAGCCATCTATCTCCATCAGGGGGAGTCCTATCTGGTCACCGAACTTGACCTGGCTGGACGTACTGCTAAAGCCGAGCCGACTACAGTTCCTTACTACACTGTGGCCAGGGAAATTAATGATTTACGCATACTGAAAACAATCTGTCAAAAAAATTACCAGTGGGTAAAGGTATGCCTGGGGCAGGTTGAAGTTACAACAAATGTGGTTGGCTTCAAGAAAAAGGCACAGTTTACTGATGAAGTAATCGGTGAAGAGCCATTAGACCTGCCGTCGCAGCATTTCCCCACTGTTGCCCTGTGGTTTGACCTGCCAGCCGAGGTTATTGACTTGCTGGTCAGGGCCGGGTTAGACCTTGCCGGCGGCTTACACGCCGCCGAACACGCTGCAATTGCTATTTTACCCTTGTTTGCCATGTGTGACCGAAATGACATCGGGGGTGTATCAACCCCATTCCACCCCGATACCGGTAGGGCGCAGATTTTTATTTATGATGGCTATCCCGGTGGTGTTGGTATTGCTGAGAAGGGATTTGAAATTATTCAGCAGTTATGGCAGACTACTCTTGAGGCGATTGCTGAGTGTCCCTGTCAGGAAGGATGCCCCAGTTGTATCCAATCGCCGAAGTGCGGCGATAACAACGAGCCTTTAGATAAAAAAGCAGCCCAGATGATTCTTAAAGGATTGCTGGCTGGCGTCAGGGGCAAGGGGGGATGGTTTATCAGTCTTAAATAAAATGGAGAAGAGATGATGGAAATAAGTATAGACCCGGTTGCCTTTACCATAGGCTCAGCCGAAATCAGATGGTACGGTATCATGATCGGGCTGGGGGTTCTGGTTCTTGTAATATGGGCACTGTGGCAGGTCAGGAATGATAAATTCCTTACTTTTGAAACTGTAATAACCCTGGTCATAATAGGTATACCCTCAGCTATAATATTCTCCCGGCTGCTGCATGTTATTGACCGCTGGGATTTATACAGTCAAAATCCGGGGCATATATTCAGCGGTGCAGGGCTGACCATCTACGGTGCCATTCTGGGCGCTGTCTTAGGCACCTGGATTTATAGCAAGTTCCGACCCTTCAATTATGGCTACGGGGCGGATTTGGTGGCGCCCGGTATTATACTGGCTCAGGCTATCGGCCGGGTAGGTTGTACCATAAATGGCTGCTGCTATGGAACTCACACCTCTCTGCCCTGGGCTATAAGCTATACTCACCCAAATAGCGTTGGTGTCAGCGGCGTTCATCCAACCCAGGTTTATGAAATTATCTTTCTCCTGCTCCTTTTTGTGGGCATTATGCTGCTGAAGGGCAGGCTCAAGCCGGATGGCTCGCTATTTCTTATCTATCTCGGCAGCTACTCCCTGTGGCGCTTTAGCATTGATTTTATAAGAGAGGGCACGCCCTTCCTGTTTGGTTTACACCAGGCTCAGGTAATAGGCATAATAGTAATAGTTATCGCCATAATCCTACTGGTTCGCCACCGGGTACGGTGGGTAAGACCAGGAGTGTCTTAGCTACAGTTTCTTAACTAAAACCTGTCCTTCAGGTTGCGGCGTAGGGCTACATGTTTCCAGCTGCCGCCCTTGGCACGCATCTCCTTTATTCTGGGGATATAGCGGATAAGGGGGATTAGTAGCATTAGTGATGAATAGAGCACGTAATTGCCATCGTGGTAGATTAGCCAGGCGACAAAGGGGAAACTGATTAAAGCTATGCTATAGCTGAGTGTTGGGAAGTGGGTCAGCAGCAGGAGAACAAGAAAGAAAGATAGACCAATTGGTAAACCCCAGGGCATCAGGAAAATAAGAACACCGATAAGGGGGGCACCCCCCCTGCCCCCGCGGAATTTGAGCCACACCGGGAAGCTATGGCCTATCACTGCAACGGCACCGGCAATGAACTCGACTGGCACGGGTACTTCCAGAAAGCGGGCTAAAGCGATGGCGGCCGCTCCCTTACCTATATCCACCAGCAGAACCAACAGCCCTGAAATGAAGCCTATACTATAAAAGGTGTTCATGGCGCCCATATTGCGGCTGCCCACCTGGCGGATGTCTATCCCTTTTCGTAAGCGTCCAACGATATAGGCTGAAGGAATGGAACCGAGAAAATAGGCGCCTATTATAGCGATAGCGATAGCAGTAGGTTCACTTGACATCTTTTTCCCCTGATAAATTATAGATCCATAAAGTTTAGCTTTTCGGTGTTAGATCAAGGATATTAAGCCGTAGCCTCTCTTGTCCGCCCCATTTATCTAGTTCCAGGTTATAGACGATATCAACGATAGGATACATTTTGGGTAGTAGGCTACCCAGACCGAAGGCAACCGCGTCCCATGTTATACTATCCTGCCTTAGTTTCAATCTCAGGTGGTCTCCATTATTACCCATAAGGCGACAATCTGCAACCTTTACGCCACGGGTTAGTAGGGTAGGCAGGGGGTTGCCCTGACCAAATGGAGCCAGCATTTGAATTGCCTGGAAGGTATCCCCAACCAGCTCATCCAGCATAATTTCGGCATCAATATCCAACCGTGGTTGAAGGTCTAGTCCGGCTAACTCTGTAGCCGCAATTCGGCTAAGTTGCTGCTCAAGGCGGCCCAAATTCATTGTCGGTAGGGTAAAACCGGCTGCCTGCGAGTGACCACCGAAGTGGGCCAGCAGGCTACTGCAACGGTTTATAGCCTGGATCATGTTGAATTCCGGGATACTGCGGCAGCTTCCGGAACTGAATTTATCGCCGACTTTAATAGCTACCGACGGGCGGTAGAATTCACCGGCTAGTCTACCGGCTACCAGCCCAAGGATACCCCCCGAATATTCGCTGTCGCTGGCTATTAGCAGATGTGAAATCCCTTTGGCTAAGATCTGTTTTCTAGCCTTACCAAAGGCTTTGGTCGTCAACTTTTGACGCTCGGCATTATTTTCTTCTAAACATAATGCCAGCCTATGAGCCTCTTCCGGCAGGTCTGTGGTCAGCAGTTTGTAGCTAGTTATGGCGTGTTCCAATCTGCCAGAGGAATTCAGGCGTGGTGCCAGTGTCCAGGAGATGTCTTCTGCTCCAAGGTTACCAATGCCAAGTTTGGCCAGTTCTGCCATTTCCCTGATACCTGGTCTGGGTGTTGTGTTCATCAGTCTAAGCCCTTGCTTGACCAGATATCGGTTTTCCCCCAGTATCGGCATCATATCAGCCACCGTGCCAAAGGCTACAAGGTCTAGAAATTGGTCAAGTTGCTCCTCTTTTCCCATGCACTGATACAGGGCTTGGAGCAGCTTGAAGCCTACCCCGACGCCGGCCAGTTCTGAGAAGGGATAATTTGAATCGGTTCTCTTGGGGTCAATGACGGCGATAGCTGGTGGTAGCTCATCAAGGGGGGTATGGTGGTCGGTGATAACTATATCAAGGCTTTTTTTGTTTGCCTCTTTGACCTGGGAGACACCGGTAACGCCACAGTCAACCGTAATAACCAGGCTAACGCCCTGTTGTTGAAGGTGATCCAGGGCGGAGTTGTTTAGTCCGTGGCCCTCCTTCAGGCGGTGGGGGATATATGGGGTAACCTGAGCCCCGAGAGCATTTAGTCCCTGGGTTAGTAGAGCGGCCCCGGTGATACCATCGGCATCAAAATCCCCGTAGACGGCGATATTCTCTCCAGAAAGTAGGGCTTGGTAGATTCTGGCAACTGCCTGGTGTATGTCGGGGAGTAGATGGGGGTCAGCTGACAGGCGCTTATCAGCGGCGATAAACAGTTCTACCTGGGATGGCTCGGTAATACCACGATTATATAAAAGCTGGTTTACCAGGGGTGAGAAAACCGAGGTGCTGATAGATTGTTTCGCCGGAACGGGTGGTAGAAGGTTCCAACGATAGTGATTCAAGCCTTATGTCTCACAATACTTACGAAATATCAGGGTTGAATTATGGCCACCGAAGCCGAAGGAATTGGAAAGAGCGGTATTAACTGTGGTGCGGCGGGCTACATTGGGCACATAGTCCAAATCACAGTCAGGGTCAGGGTTGGTAAGATTTATTGTTGGCGGTATGATGCCATTTTGAATAGCCATAATGCAGAAGGCTGCCTCAATAGCACCGGAGCCGCCTATCAAGTGACCGGTCATGGATTTGGTAGAGCTTACCGGGATTTTATAGGCATATTCACCAAAGACGGTCTTTATCGCCTTGGTCTCCGTTTTGTCATTTAGTTGCGTTGATGTACCGTGGGCGTTAATATAGTCAATTTCAGTGGGGGCAATATCGGCTTTATCTAGTGTAATTTGTATGGCTCTGGCGGCACCTTCTCCATCCTCAGTGGGTTGGGTAACGTGGAAAGCGTCAGCGCTGGCGCCATAGGACACGATTTCTGCCAGAATGTTGGCTCCCCGTCCCCGGGCACTGGACAGGTTTTCCAGAACCAGGACAGCGGCACCTTCGCTGATAATGAATCCATCTCGCTCAATGTCAAAGGGACGGGAAGCTAGCTGTGGCTCGCTGTTTCTGGTTGAGAGGGCTTTTAGGGCATTGAAAGCGATAAAACCTATCGGGGTCATTATTGACTCACTGCCCCCGGCTAGCATGACCTCAGTCACATCATGCCTGATAAGTTCACAAGCAGCGCCTATGGCATCAGAGCCGCTGGAGCAGGCTGAAGTGGTGCACATATTGGGACCCTTAAGACCCAGTGAAATTGACACCTGAGCAGCGGCCATGTCGGAAATCATCATTGGCACCAGAAAAGGGTTAACTCTATCCGGTCCCTTTTCCTGTAACACCTTGATTTGCTCGTATAGAGTGGTTAAACCACCAATACCACTGCCGATGATAACGCCAATGTTATTCTGGCTGTCTGAATTGATTTGGATTCCAGACTGCTTAACTGCTTCTAGGCTGGCGGCAACAGCTAGCTGGGCGAAACGGTCTATATGGCGGGCTTCCTTGCGACTCATGTAATTGGTGGCTTCAAAACCCTTAACCTCGCCACCAAACCTGGTCTCAAGACCTTCAGTATCAAACAGGGTAATATAATCAATGCCCGACTTGCCGGCGATAAGCCCTGCCCAGGTAGTGGCGGCATCCAGCCCAAGTGGGCTCAGGATACCTATTCCAGTAACGACTACTCTGTTATTTACACAAGGCATAATAATCAGTGCATGATAAGGATTAGGCTATTTATAACATATTTTAAGCATACCTGCAAGGATGAGACTCTTTTGCTATAATGCCAGTGTAGCTGGAAGATGTAATGTTGAGGTTTGAGGGTGGATAAAAGTCTTAAAAGTGCCAGGGTTGCTCTGGACACGCTGGGCTGTAAGCTCAATCAGGCTGAGACCGAGTTCTTGGCCAGACAGTTTGCCTTAGCCGGATGCAGACTGGTATCCTCGTCTGACGAGGCTGATATATATATACTGAACACCTGCACTGTCACTCATATCGCCGACCGAAAATCCAGGCACCTGCTCCGACTGGCTCACCGCCGCAATCCCGAAGCTTTACTGGTGGCTACCGGCTGCTATGCCCAGCGCGCTCAACAGGAACTATCCCAAATTGATGGGGTTAGACTTGTATTGGGCAACGATGACAAGATGAATCTGGTGCAATTGCTGGATGAGTCAGGATATTTAAGCCAGACAGCCGGTGTTCAAAGATATAGATATAATGGCAGTTACTTAAGAAACCGCTCTTTTATTAAGGTTCAGGATGGCTGTAATAACTTCTGTGCCTATTGCATTGTACCCCTGGTAAGGGGAAAGCAGAAGAGCCTGCCTTATGGACAGGTTATTGCCCAGGTCAAAGAAAAGGTCGCCCAGGGCTACAAAGAGGTGGTATTGACTGGCACCGAAATTGGCTCTTATGGTTATGATGGGCTAAATCTAAAGGGTCTGCTTGACATAATACTATCGGAAACTGATATTATGCGATTGCGGCTGTCCTCAATCCAGCCTCAGGAAATTAACCCTGAGCTGATTGAGCTGTGGCGCAATACCAGGCTGTGCCCCCACCTCCACCTCTCCCTTCAGAGCGGTAGCGATAGCGTGCTCAAGCGGATGAAGCGGCACTATTCAACCGAAGATTACCAGAAAGCAGTATCCTTAATCCGCTCGGTTGTGCCAGAGGCAGCCATCACCACCGATGTTATCGTCGGCTTCCCCGGCGAGAGCGACAGCGAATTTGAAGAAAGCTATAACTTCTGCCAGAAAATTGGCTTTGCCCGCATCCATGTCTTCCCCTTCTCCCCCCGCCCGAGCACGGAGGCGGCTAAGATGAAGGGTCAGGTAAGCGACAGAGTTAAAAAGCAGCGAAGCCAGAGAATGCTGGCTTTAGCCAAAGAAAGCGCCCAGAACTTCAGGCAACAGTTTTTGGGCAAGACCATGCCGGTATTATGGGAGCAAAAAAATAACGGCATCTGGTCTGGGCTTACCGCTAACTACATCAGGGTATATATTAAAAGTAACGAGGATTTGACCAATAAAATTACCGATGTAAAGCTGGAGAGGCTATATAAGGATGGGGTGTGGGGGAGTGATGGGGTGTGGGGAGTAAGTAGTAGAATCTATTTATAGTTGTGTTATAATTGACATAAATGGTGTATGTAAATCTTTCAAAATGGGGGAACAAATGGGAATCAACTTATACGAACATGAGGCAGAAATAGATGTTGGCTATGAGATATACCAAATCATAAGAGATTTTGATAATCCAATACAGATCTTCCGTGAAGCTTTTCAAAACTCCATAGACGAGGAAGCTACCGAGGTATGTTGTCGTGTATCTGTAGAGCAACGATTAGGTACAGAAGATTTAATTATCGATGTTTGGGATAATGGTTTAGGCTTACGTGAAGAAAATGTCCCTTGTTTCTTTGGTCTTGCAAAATCAACAAAAATCACTCCCAAAAGGATGCCAACTGGAAAAATTGGATATAAAGGGCATGGTACAAAGATATACTTTAATTCTGAAAGGATAGAAATATTTTCAAAACCAGATAAAAATGAAGCAGGATGGGGAATAATACTTGAAGACCCGGTTAAACAAATTGAAGAAAATGATATTTATAGCTATTCAGAACGGATAGACGAGAAGGATTGTTCATTTAAGTTGCCTCCTGAGTATCATACTGGATTTTTTGTTAGAATCAAGAATCCTCGTCTTTTTAAAACACAACTTGAAAGGTATATGTTAAGCCATTTATACCTTCGTGATTATGCAAAGTGGTATACAGTTTTTGGTAACATTAAGCATCTATTCGATAAAGATATACCGAACGTCACATTATATCTTCAAGGCCTTAATATTGAATATTTTAAAAATAACTTCACTAGTACGAACATGATTGATCCTGTTCCGAAATTGATAGAAAAAGACTCCCAAATCTTTGAAGAATTGCAAGTGGGTCATTATTTCCCTCCCGAGCGAAAAGACGATAAAGCAATGAAAGCATATACCCAAAAAATAGGCAGTAACAAGCAGTATTATGACTATTATTCTAGAGAAATCTATCGAAATAAGGTGTTTCTAGAAAATAATATTAGTTTCAATTTCATAATAAGTACTGAGGGTTATGAGACAAAACGTAGATATGACGTTCTTCTTTCTAGAAGAGAAAAGACAAATATTGGGAAAAACCTACAACATACAGACGGCGAAAGATATGGTCTATGGGCATGTAAAGGTGGGGTTCCAATAGAAAAGGTTGATGAATGGATAGTTGGTGGAAAAGGCGTGGGTGCTTATACATATTTGCATGCTTTTGTTGATTGTGACGCTTTTGATCTAACGGCAAATAGAGGTTCTGTTAAGAATAGTGATTTAGAGATAATAGGCCAAGTTAAGACAAAGATAACCAATATTATAAATGATAAAAAAATTCAGACAGCGCTAAAGGAAAGAGAATATTGGGAAGACTTTGAAAAGACGCAAAGATCTATTAAAGAGGATTCTGATGAACTTAAAGAAAGACATAAATCCAGTATGAAGAAAAGATATATTTTACTACCAGACGGAAACAAATTAGCTGAGCCTACATTGACAAAGACAGGTTATTCAGAATCTGAAACGTTTATGCTTTTAATAAATCTTCTATCTTATTATCCTGACCTCTTCAAATTTAAGATATTAGATTATAACACTACGAAGGGGATTGACTTTGTTGTAGAAATGGGAGGTAGCCCTAAATATATCGAACTAAAAGGTACATTTAGAAAGAAAATCAATCATTCATTTCGTAATATCTACAAATTTATCTGCTACGATATGCCTTTAACGGAAAACGATGTTATTGAAGACACTGAACCTCTAATCACAAGATTGCGTCTCAATAAAGATGATAATTTTGAATCTTTTGATCAGAGTATTAGCAATAAGAAATATAGAAGTTATAAACTTGAACCGGACAGTGCAACAGCACAAAGTATGGAAGTAATTGTATTGAAAGAAATATTAACTGATGTAATAGGTGCGACATTCGAATAGTTATTTTTTATTCCTAGCCTAACCCCACCTCCACCCCCAGCACCACCGAGGTCTCAATCTGGCGTCTGGGGATGTCCCAGTAGGTGGCAAGTAGCTCGTCCTTGTCCGGCATCATCTTGAAGCCGTGTTTCTCGTAGAAGCTTATTGCCCAGTCGGCGGCCGCCCAGGTGCCCACCAGCAGGGTGGGAGTAGTAACCAGACCTTTTGAATAAGCCAGCAGTTTGCTGGCGATGCCCTGCCTCTGCCACCGGGGCAGGACATAGGTGTGGCGGATGAGGGTAATATCGCTAACCCTCTCAATGCCAATTATGCCAATTAACTCTCCGTCTTCTTCCCAGCCGTAGAATGTAATGCGCTTCATTTCCCGCTCAAGCTCGTCCATAGGCATAATGGGCTCATGGTAGCGGTCGGCTGGTATTTTACCCTGGTAGGCTCTGGCTGCCTCGTTGATGATGAAGTAGAGCCTGTCTTTATCATCTGGCTGGCACCGGCGAATCATAGGCGTTACCTCTAATACAAAGTGTAACACATTTAGTAAGGAAAGCTTGGAGAAGCTATCTTAGCCTGACAGGGTGTCTAAGAGGGGCGTTAGCCCCTCTTTTATAATCTTCCCCCTCTCCTTTGAAGGAGAGGGGGATAAAGGGGGTGAGGTTGATATACATCTCACATAATTGGCATCCAGTGACTAAATGAGATAATATTTAGACAGAGCTTATTCTAGGAGGGGTGACATGTATAAGATTTTCGAGAAAGAATTTAAGCCAAAAAGGATAATTGACAACCCCTCTCAAGCGGAGCTCAGGGATTGGGCAATGGAGCAGGGTGGCATAATCACTGAGTTCGGCAACCTGTCTGTAGTCACCTCGGTGCGGAATAGGATTGCCAAGTTCACCGAGGTAGTGATGGGTGAGCTTGACCGGGATGACGAGCAACTTGTCCACCAAGTTATGGATTATCTGAAAACCAAAGAGGTGATAATGCTTGATAGGGTGATGTGCAAGACGCCGGGTTTTAAGAAAAACTGCCGCCTGTATGTCACCGCTGACTACCCCCGGCTGCCGCTGATGTGGGGCAATACCTTATTTCCCCCTGAGGGAGGTAAGACGAATTTCACAGTTGTTACCGTTCCCGAATGGCCGGAAAAGAAGGTCCTGGTCTTTCCTGAGACGGGGATAACACTGATTTTGGGTACCGATTATAAGGGTGAGAATAAGAAGGCGATGCTTCGCCAAGTAATGTACTGGGCTAAGAAGGAGGGAAATCTTGGGCTTCATGCTGCCAGCAAGATATTGCGTGTCTTTAAGGATGGAAAATTAAGGGATTTTGGTTTTCTCCTCTTCGGCTTAAGTGGTACCGGTAAGACCTCTCTCTCCTGCCACTCTCACTGGTTGATTCATCCGGAGAGGGTGGTTATCCGTCAGGATGATGTGGTGATACTGAGGTCTGACGGAAGTGCCGTTGGCACTGAGGAATCCTACTATCTGAAAACAGATGGACTTGAGCCAGTCACCCAGCCCCTTCTATATGCGGCGGCGATAAGCCCCCGGACGATACTGGAAAATGTCTGGGTGCAGCCGGATACAGGCAAGGTAGATTTTGTTAATACCCAGCTGACCTCAAATGGCAGGGGTATGGTAAAAAGGCGGGATATTGCCTTTACTGACGATGAAATTGACCTCGGGAAGGTTGACTATGTGGTCTTTATTACCCGTCGCTATGATGTCCAGCCCCCCATAGTGAGATTGAGCCCGGAATGGGCAGCGGTTACCTTTATGCTGGGTGAATCAGTAGAGACATCGGCTGGCGACCCCACCCAGGCGGGTAAGCCACTGAGGGTTGTCGGCACCAACCCGTTTATTGTCGGTTCATATGAGGAGGAAGGCAATACATTCTTAGACATACTGCGGCATAACCCCGATATACAATGTTTCATTATCAATACTGGAAAAATCGGCGGTATGGACAGGGGGCAGAAGATAACAGTAGTTGATTCAGTAAAGATACTGGAGATGATCGCCCGGGATAATATTGTCTGGCAGAAGGATGAGTTTTGGGGCTATGAGGTGCCGGTGGCAATCCCTGGTGTTGAGATAGGTCGTTTTGACCTGAATAACTTCTACTCAAAAGATGAAATAAGGAAACTCTCGGGAGGTATAAAGCGGGAAAGGCTTGGCTGGCTTGCCCGCTTCCCGGGACTGAGTAAAGATATTATAAGTGCCCTGAAGCCGTGAGACTTTAGTCCAACCGATAAAGACACAACCGCCCCGAGGAGCGTATTTCTTTCTCCCCGGGGCGGTAATTTCCTCTTCAGATTACAAAGGCAACGCAATAGCTGTTACCCGTCAGTTATCCGCAATAGCAAGCAGGTCCAGGTTCGCATTCACAACCAGGCCCTTCTGGTCCCGGTGGTCCCTGGTCTCCCTTTTCTCCCTGTTCTCCCTGTTCACCCTGTTCTCCCTGTTCTCCCTGTTCTCCCTGTTCTCCCTGTGGTCCCTCTGGCCCCTCTGGCCCCTGTGGTCCTTCAGGTCCCTGTGGTCCCCCAGGGTCTCCCGCAGGCCCCTGTGGTCCCTGTTCTCCCGGTGGTCCCTGTGGTCCCTCGGGTCCCTGTGGTCCCTCGGGTCCTGGAGCTCCATCTGCTCCATCCCATCCATCAATTCCATCAATTCCATCAATTCCATCAATTCCATCCCATCCATCCAGTCCATCCAGTCCTGGAGGTCCCGCTGGTCCCCTTGCCCCCGCTAGTCCAGCTGGTCCCCTTGGTCCCATTGGTCCGGCTGGTCCTTGCAGTCCCATTATATTACCAACCAGTGACCATATGCCTTCCAATTTTTGCCAGACGTTACCGTTATCTGTGTCCAGATAAAGGCTGCCATCATCACCCAGGTCCGTAGCGGGAGGGCCACTACCTGTAAGAAACGTGACAGGTCCACCATTACAACCCACTACTGGAACCATGACAAGGGCGGTGACAGCCAGCACGATGAAGAGCTTACCTAAAATATTCATAACTACCTCCTTTTTTTTATGTGATATGATATATGTTATATTACTAGGTGTCAATGGTCTGGGGCTTTTTATATTGATATGATAGCGCGCCTAGGGGGATTCGAACCAACGACCTCTATTTTAGCAATTCCTATGTAATCTTTTCGTTTTATAGACGATCACCTACGCACACCTGATTTTCTGTTAACCATATTTGAACTGTTTCGCGCTATGCTCTCTTCATTATCCGAATCCGACCACGCAACCCTTCAACAAGGCTATAGATTACCGGTATAACAAGAAGAGTTAAAAGTGTTGAACTGAAAAGCCCACCAATTACTACAATAGCCAATTCAGCGGCCATCAAGGTGCCTTCCCCCAGCCCAAAAGCTATAGGTATCATTGCCACTATGGTGGTAATTGCCGTCATTAAAATGGGGCGTAACCTCGTTCTGCCACCCTCCACTAGGGCATCATATGTGTTCATGCCCTTCTTGCGTAACTGCTCCACCAAAGAGATGAGCACAATGGCGTTTGTAAGGACTATACCCACAAGCATAAGCACTCCCATAAGCGCCGATACTCCGAGGGGATGACCAGTAACAAGAAGGCCAAGAAGGGCACCGATAGAAGCCAAGGGAAGGCTCGCCATAATGATTATTGGACTAATGAAAGAGCGGAAAGTAACCACTATCACAGCATAAGCTAGTAGTACTGCCACAATAATGGCAATGAACATGCCAGAAAATGACTCCTGCATCATCCCGGCGGTCCCGCCTATCTTAACTTCAATACCCTGCATAAGATCAAGGGCATCAATCTTCTGCTGGACCTGCCTGTTGACCGATCCCACGTCCTGCTCTGTTATGGTACCGGTAATACTGGCTGCCAGTTTCTGGTCAATGCGCTGAATACTCACTGGTTGTTCTCCAAGTTCTACGCTAGCTATATCGCTCAGTTTTACGGATACCGGCCAGCCAATTCTCAGCTCGCTTGCCATATCAGTACTTGTTAATTCCGGCGTTATACCTTTAAGGAAGATATCGAGTGTTTCGCCCGAAATTTCCGCCTGGGCAACGGTACCACCCAGATTCATCAGAAACAACTCCTGGGATATCTGCTGTATCTGCTCCAGTGGCAGTCCGGAGGTAATCACCTTGTCTTGATCTATGCTAATATTTAGCTTGGGCTCAACACTGCTTATATCAACCTCGATATCCGCTATACCGTCTATCCCCTCAAGGTTTGAAATAAGCTTTTCGCTGATAAAAGCTACATCCTCATAACTATCTCCACGTACAGAGACATCAAGACCAGAACCCATCATCTGGGCTGACATTGCATCCCCGGTGGTTACGTTAACAATAATGCCTTCTTCGACTATACCCTGGTAAGTCTTTTGTAACTCTTCGGCTTCCTTATCCATATCGGCATCCGGGTTCAGGATAATTGTTATGGTAGCCGCATTGGTGCCGCCACTCATCATAGCGCTAAAGCCGCCCATTAGGGTTCCTGATGTACCAGCGGTGGTCTGGAAAACTTTAACCGCAGGATTATCGCTAAGCACCTGCTCTAGCTTCATAACCGTTTCTTCAGTGGCAATAAGATCACTCCCCGGTGGCATCAAAACATCTACCGTAAGCTGCTGTTCACTCATGCTGGGAATAAAGGTAGTGCCGATCACAGGAATTAAGGCAAAGCTGCCCAGAAACAGCACTATAGCTATGGCCAGAGTCGCCGCCCTATGGGCAAGGGACCATTTGAGCATAGGAGTATAAATCCTCTGATACCATGATTCCCCGGTCCTTTTTCTACCTTTACTAGAAACCTTGAAGTTACACAGCGGAGGGATTACCATGAGTGCCACAAATAGCGATGCAATAAGGGCAAAGGTAATAGTCAGGGCAAAGGGAATAAATAGTTCGCCCACAATGCCACCAACAAAAGCCAGCGGGAGGAAAATAACCACCGTCGCCAATGTTGCTGAGGTGACTGGTGCGGCTACCTCCCTTGCGCCATTTAGGGCTGCTTCTTTGAAATTCTGCCCCTGCTTAAGATTACGGAATATAACCTCCAGCACAACAATGCTATCGTCGATTACACGCCCCACAGCAATAGCCATGGCGCTTAGGGTAAGGATATTTATCGTTATGCCAAAGCTACTCATCACCAAAAAACCGACAAGTATGCTAAGAGGTATAGATATGGCGGTAACCAGTGAAGCACGGAAAGCCATCAGGAATAGAAAGACGACAATAATTGCAAGAGCGCCACCGATGATTGCCTCACGCCAGAGCTCACTTATGCTGGTCTCGATAAATTCCGATTGATCAAGTATAATGGCTATCTCCACCTCTTCACTAAGAGAATTATTAATTGCTTCAATCTCTTCCATTACAGCATTAGCCACTGAAACGGTGTTGGCTTCAGCATCTTTTATAACACTTATGCTAACGCTGGGATTGCCGTTTGTCCGATTAATGGCTGTGCCTGGTGACGGACCTATTTCTATTCCAGCAATATCCCCAAGCGTTAAAGTATCAATTCCAATAAAAGTATCTTTGATCTGGTCCAGACTTTCATATTGCTGCGCAGTGAGCAGCCCGGCTATCTGAGAGATGGGTATGCCGTATTCGTTTATCTTTTCAACATCTAATGAAACCAGAACCTTGTCCGCACTTATTTCATTCATCCCTACCTGGTAGACACCCTCGATAGCTTCCAATCTGGGGATAAACTCCGTGGCCGCAATCTCGTTTAACTGCTCAGCCGGTAAATCACTACTTAGGCCAAACATTACTATCGGCATAATATTGATATCAAGGGCATAGAGCTGGGGATTGGTTTCCATTTGGGGTATTTGAGAAGGCAAATTCCGTACTTCTTCGGGGAGATCCAACTCGCTCAATCTCTGGCTGATAATACTATTCACCTCATCCATATCAGTGCCATAATCGAAAAGTGCATAAGTAAAGGAACTACCTTCAGTACAGGTTGTCGTAAGTTGTTGTAAGCCTTCTATATCCGATATCGCACCCTCAATTGGAATAGCAACCTTATTCATAACGTCCTCAGCCTTTGCCTGAGGATATACAGCAACAACGCTGGTTACCGGAAACTCGATATTCGGTATTAGCTCCATCTTCATATTTAATGTTGCCCAGATGGAAGCTCCGGCAACCAGGGCTACAATAAGAAGCGTCAACCAGCGCTTCTTTAATGCAATTTTAGTAAGCCAACTCACAGAAATAGACCTCCTCTATGTGTAAACAATTTATTAATCGGCTTCTTTGATAAACCCAGTATTAGTATTAAATTTCTTCTTTAAATTGGGCTGCCATCTTGGTTATCTTGGTCATAAACGCAGTTACGTACTTAGCTTTTGCGAGTATTAAAATGTCTTTATGCGGGCCACCCAACACCAGTAGCTTGGTAGCTGGTGTAATATCCAGATCCCTCCGTGCTTCGGCAGGTATGACTATTTGTCCTCGCTCACCGACTATCGTTGAACCATAGAATACCGGAGTTTGCATTTCGTCAAATTTGGCTATCATCATAACCCCTCCTTAGAAGCTTTTTCATATTAATAAGATATATCTACTATATCATATTAATAGTATAGATACAATACGACATACTTCTTGCAATAGCTATATCCCTCCCCACAGAACGAATGCTCTGGACCTCCCCTCAGACCCACAACCAAACTGGTGTAGCCTAACAGGGCAAATTAGAAAGAACAATTAGATGAATTGTTTAATCATATATCCCAGTCTTTTTCTAACTTTGTTATAAAACAAAAGGGGCTTTCGTTAGGTAAGCCTTTAACCGACAACGATTTGGTATTTGCCCATCCTGATGGCGCTCCTTTAGATCCAAGTAGTACTACTCATGTGTTTGTCAAAGTGGTTCGCAAGGTCGGATTAAAGTTGAGGTTGCACCACTTGCGGCACAGCTATACCTCCATAATGCTGGCGGCAGGGGTAAATGTGAAGGCAATCAGTGAGAGTTTGGAGTATGCAAATATCAGGATTACGCTTGATATTTATAGCCATCTTTTGCCCGGTGTGGGTAAGTCTGCTGCCGAGCGCTTCGATAAACTCCTCAAATCCTGGCTGGCAGAAGATGCTGGCAAAAGAGGATGATTTAGGCGCGCGCCTAGAGGGATTCGAACCCACGACCCTCGGTTTCGAAGACCGATGCTCTGTCCGCTGAGCTATAGGCGCATAAATATTGGGGTGAGTGGAGGGATTTGAACCCTCGATCTCCAGGGCCACAACCTGGCGCCTTAGACCACTGGGCTACACTCACCATAATATATGGCTATTATAGCCAAAAAGGACTTATCGTTCAATAAATATGCGGCTAGCGTTGCACCAGCTCAACTATAGTAACTCCAGACCCTCCCTCCCCATAGTCACCGGGGCGGTATGATTCGACTAATGGATGGTTCAAAAGCCTCTTACAGATTGCCTGGCGCAGGGTCCCGGTGCCCTTACCATGGATTACACTGACCCTATATAGACCAGACATAAAGGCATCGTCTAAGTATTTGCCTAGCCTTAGAAGGGCCTCGTCTACGGTGAGACGGCGGAGGTGTACTGTGTTTGCTACGGTCGGCTTGTCTTCTCTGCTCATCGGTGTTCCACTATAAGATGATTTTAACATTATAGTTTGGGACGGGACAAATTATTAACATTTTTTGATAATCTAAGGTCTTTATTATGGCAGATAAAAGGTTGTCCAATAAATGACCTTCTGCTATTATGGGTGTTATGATATAGATTGAATCAGGAGGTGTTACCATGATGTGGGATTTTGGTGTCGGTTGGTGGTGGGGTTTTGGCGGGATTATTATGATTTTATTTTGGGTTGGACTTGTTGCTCTTATTGTCTGGGTGGTTATGAAGCTTAGTAAAGGCGGCGAAACAAGCTCAAAAAGGGACCCTTTGGATATAGCCAAGGAACGCTACGCCAAGGGCGAGATATCTAAAGAAGAATTTGAGCAAATCAAAAAGGATTTAAAATAGTCTCACAGGAGCGAGGTTCAGTGCCTAAAGATACCGGAAGCCGGAAGCATAAGAAGGCTAGTATTAGTGTTACCGGCATGACCTGCGCTTCCTGCGTGGCCACTATTGAAAAGGGGCTTTCTAAGCTGCCGGGAGTATCCCGGGTCAATGTCAATTTAGCCAGCGAAAAGGCATCCATTGAATACGACCCAAGCAAAGTGGATACAAAAGCACTGATGGATACAATCTTGGATGTGGGCTATGGGGTGGCGGTGGAGAAAACAACCTTCCTGGTGAGTGGCATGACCTGTGCCTCCTGTGTTGCCAACATTGAGAATGCACTGGCGAAGGTACCCGGGGTAATCTCAGCCAGCGTCAACTTAGCCAGCGAGAAGGCGACTGTCAACTACCTGAGGGGTGAGGCCAGTATGGCTGACTTCAGGCGAGCGGTGGAAGGCGCCGGATATAGTATCCGGGCTGAGGTTAGCGCTGAAGACACCAGCGAGACTGATGTGGTAATGGTGGCTACCCGCCGTGAAATTCGCGCTCTGAAGACTAAGCTAATCTTTGCTGGCAGTATAGGTCTTTTCATGCTCCTTGTCGCCATCTCTGAGTTCTCCGGGGGGTGGATGCCTTCATTCTTGGGTAATCCCTATCTCCTCTGGGCGCTGGCCACGCCGGTACAATTCTGGGCGGGCTGGCAGTTCTATAAGGGTCTCTGGGCAGGCTTAAAGCATAAGACAGCCAACATGTTCACCCTCATCGCCGTAGGAACATCGGCGGCCTATTTCTATAGCGTGGCGGCTATTCTATTTCCCGGCTTCTTCACCGCCGGTGGTCGGGAGGCCAATGTCTATTTTGATACCGCGGCCATCATCATTGCCCTTATCCTGCTCGGGCGCTTCCTAGAAGCTAGGGCTAAGGGTCAGACCTCAGAGGCTATCAAGAAGCTTATCGGTATGCAGGCCAAGACAGCCAGGGTAGTACGCCAGGACCAGGAATTAGACATACCGGTAGAGGAGGTGGTGGTGGGGGACATTGTCATTGTGCGTCCGGGGGAGAAGGTGCCGGTGGACGGCATCATCAAAGAGGGCTATTCCAGTATTGATGAGTCCATGGTTACTGGTGAAAGTATGCCGGTGGAGAAGAATATTGGCGACGAGGTCATTGGTGCCACCATCAATAAGACGGGCAGCTTTCAGTTTGAGGCTACAAAAGTAGGCAAGAACACTACCCTGGCTCAGATTATACGGCTGGTGGAGGAAGCCCAAGGGTCAAAGGCACCTATCCAGAGGCTAGCCGACATTATCTCGGCATACTTTGTACCAGTAGTAATAGCTATTGCAATCATTACGTTTATAGTCTGGTTACTTGTCGGGCCATCGCCGGCTCTCACCTTCGCCATACTTAATTTTGTTGCCGTACTTATCATTGCCTGTCCCTGTGCCCTCGGCCTGGCGACGCCGACGGCTATTATGGTAGGCACAGGTAAGGGTGCCGAGCATGGCATCCTTATAAGGAGCGCTGAGACGCTTGAAAAAGCAAAACAGATAAACACCATACTGCTGGATAAAACCGGAACCCTGACACGGGGAGAGCCCAAGGTAACCAATATAATTACTATTGAATCTTCCTCAGCAGACGAGGTTCTCCAGCTAGCCGCCTCCGCCGAGAGGGGTTCGGAACACCCGCTGGGTGAAGCCATAGTAAAAGCAGCCAGGCAGAAGAATCTCAAGCTGTCCACGGCTACGGAATTCAATGTTATACCGGGGCACGGTATTGAGGCACAGGTAATAAGAAAGAAGCTTCTACTGGGTAATCTAAGACTAATGAAGGATAAGGGAATTTCACTGAATGGCATGGAGAAAGAGGCTGGACGCCTCTGGGCGCGGGGAAAAACGGTGATGTTTCTCGGGCTGGATGGCAAGGTAGTGGGTATTATTGCCCTGGCTGATACGATTAAACCGAAGGCGAAAGAAGCGCTAAAGAAGCTGCATAATATGGGTATAGAGATGGTGATGATAACCGGCGATAACCGGCGTACTGCTGAAGCCATTGCCCGTAAGCTTGGCATTGACCGCGTGCTATCCGAGGTGTTGCCGGAACATAAAGCTCAGGAGGTCAAGAAGCTGCAGCAGGGAGGAAGGGTGGTCGCCATGGTGGGCGATGGCATAAACGATGCCCCGGCACTGGCGCAAGCCGATGTAGGCATCGCCATCGGTACAGGCACCGATGTTGCCGTAGAAACTGGTGATATTATCCTGATTAGCGGTGATTTAAACGGGATAGCTATCGCCATATCATTGAGTAAGCGCACCATGAGAACCATCAAGCAGAACCTTTTCTGGGCTTTTGCCTACAATACTGCCCTTATCCCGGTGGCAGCCGGGATTCTTTACCTTGTCTTCGGGCAGAGTGGCGTCCCCTCAGGGCTTAATTTCTTCCTTGGCGATTATGGTTTTTTAAATCCCATTCTAGCTGCGGGCGCGATGGCGGTAAGCTCTCTTACTGTGGTATATAACTCTCTGCGCCTTAGAGGCTTCAAGCCGGCCAGGTTTTAGCTGATTAAGCAAAACAGGTAGGAGGGAAGCAGTGAAAATTGAGCTTTTTTATTTTGATGGCTGTCCTGCTTATAGAACTGCCCTGAAGCATCTGGAGGAGGTTCTTAAGGAGAAAGGGCTGGATGTCGAAATTAAGATGAAAAAGATAAAGAATGATAAGCAGGCTTTAAAAGAAAGGTTTCTGGGTTCACCCTCTATCAGGATAGACGGCGTGGACATAAAGCCAGGTGCTCAAGAAGTAAATAAATTTTCGATAAGTTGCCGTCTATATTTTAATGATGGTGAGGTAAAGGAATGGCCTAGTAAGAAACTGATTCGTCAGGCTATTGATACCGCCCTACTGGAATAAAAAGGGTAAAAGGAGGTGTTAAAATGGCGATTGACCCGGTGTGTAAGATGGAGGTTGAGGAGGATAAGGCGGCCGCTACATCCGAATACAAGGGAGAGAAATATTACTTTTGTGCCGTAGGTTGCAAGATGACTTTTGACCAAAACCCAGAGAAATATCTGTCTAAGGAAAAGAAGTAGTTAACAGAACTCTAGGGGCAAGCTATTTTGCCAGCCGTTGCAGGTAACGGTGAGCCTGGAGGGCTGCTTTGGCTCCCTCGCCGGCGGCAACGACTATCTGTTTCTCGGGTACATCAGTGACATCCCCGGCGGCATAAAGCCCGGGCACCTCGGTCTCACTGGAGCAATTAACAGGTACCTCGCCCCACTTATTGAGCTCAATAAGGTCTTTTAAGGGTTCGGAGTTGGGCACCATGCCAATCTCAATGAAAATCCCGCTTACATTTAGCCGCTTTATCTCCTGGCTATTGAGGTCTTTTATCACCATTCCAGTGACAAAATCATTACCTTCGATTTTCTCTGTCTGGTACTCAAGATAGATATCAAGATTTTTTGCATCCTTCAGCTGGTCAATAAGGACTGCGTCTCCGGTTAATTGTGCAAGTGACACCATATCCACATGCTCAGCAATCTTTATTAAATCCAGTACTGCCTCCAGGGCTGAGTTACCTCCCCCGACTACTGCCACCTGTTGCCCGCTGAAAACGGGGCCGTCACAGATGGCGCAATAACTTACTCCTTTTCCGGTAAATTCTGCCTCTCCGGGTACGTTTAATTTCCTTGGTTTCTTGCCAGCAGCAAAGATAGCCACCTTAGACTGGTACTTTTCACCATCCTCAGTTACCGCCTGAAATCCACCTTTAATCCGCTCAAGCTTGGCCACCCTAAGCCCAATTTTCTGTTCTATGGGATACTTATTGATCTGGGTATCAAATTTATCTATAAGCTCAGGGCCCTCAATAAACTGGTAACCCAGGTAGTTCTCAATACCCAGAGTGGTATTTATCTGCCCGCCGATATCCAGGCTAATGAGCAGGGTTTTGAGCTGCTTTCTAGCCGCATATACACTGGCCGACAGCCCGGCGGGACCACCACCTACTATAATTATGTCATACATGGTTTTACCTCCTCAGACAAGCTATCTGTTCTATTCTAGCTGACGCTTGGTATCTTATTATTAGTTCTGACAAGCTGTCAAGGCTTCTATTTATTAATATAGCTTTATTATATAATACAAGTATCGGGAAGTGGGGCATTAAAAGTAGTTCACTAAAGGAGGAGAAAAAATGGCTTATATGGCAGTTGATTATAGCGGTCTAATAGGGATGGGAGGTTTCAGCGAAACCTTGCTAAACAATCACCTTACCCTCTATAAGGGCTATGTGACCAATTGCAACAGGCTTATAGACTTACTGGCTACAATGCTGAAAGAGGAAAAGGTAGGCATCCCGGAATACGCTGAACTAAAGAGGCGCATGGGCTTTGAGTTTAATGGCATGCGGCTGCACGAGTACTACTTTGGCAACCTTGGTGGCAAGCAGGCTCTGGATATGTCGGGCGGGCTGGCTAAGAAGCTAGCTGAGGACTTTGGCAGTTTTAGTGACTGGGAAAAGGATTTTAAGGGAACGGGAATGATGCGTGGCATTGGCTGGGCTATTTTGTATCAGGATAATGTATCCGGAAAGCTTTTAAACCAGTGGGTGAATGAACATGAGACGGGACATTTTGCCGGTTGCATCCCTATTTTAGTGATGGATGTCTTTGAGCATGCCTTTATGACTGATTATGGGCTGAAAAGGGCAAGTTATATAGAAGCCTTTTTCAAAAATATCAACTGGAATGTAGTGGAGGGGCGATTGAAATAGCAAATATGAGCGTAAAAATTGTCTGATTGCTATTGACATCACCCAAGGAATAGTTTATCCTTCCTAGCAAAAAGGAGGTAGCTGATGCAAGGGTATTGTGTAAAATGTCGTGCCAAGAGGGAAATGAGGGATGCCAGGGCAATAACCATGAAGAATGGAAGGCCAGCAACACAGGGGGTTTGCCCAGTATGCAGCACCAAAATGTTCAAGATAGGTAAGAGTTAAGGCTTTTATCAAAAGTATCAGAGATTATTAAAAAGTCTGGATATATTCCAGATAAATAATCAGTTCTTCCGTTTAGTGGTCACTTGACATAAGAGTAGTGCCAAAGCTAGTTGAATACGATTTGGTATTTAAACTACTCTTTTGTTTGTGTCCATTTATGCCGGCTGATGTTAACGTATGGATTTGGTCTTTTTAGAGCTGCAGTGTAAAGGGTTCTGCCGGAAAATCAAATTTTCACCATTTTTTAGTTTCTGTTTTACCCAATTCTTTAGAGATTAGAGCTGATGTTTCTGAGAAACAAGCAGGATTTGTTTCAAGCACTTAAGCTCGGATGATGAGCGGTGACCAAATATTGTATCCTTATTTGAGTATCAGGTGTAAGAATGGCAAGAGCAACGGGAACTGTAAAAATTATCAAGAGGCTTGAAACAGAGTATCCCGATGCCAGGATAGCGCTTAATTATTCCAATCCCTTGGAGCTTTTAGTAGCTACCATCCTTTCTGCTCAATGCACAGATGAAATAGTCAATAAGGTGACCTCTGACCTATTTCCCAAATATCCTACTACTGATGATTACGCCGGTGCCAACCTGGAGCGATTTGAACAGGAGATAAGGGCAACCGGATTCTATCGCAATAAGGCAAAGAATATTATTGATGCTGCTAAAGTAATAGTAGCCAATTTCGGCGGTAGTGTTCCCCAGACTATGGATGAGTTAATTACCCTACCCGGAGTAGCCCGCAAAACGGCTAATATAGTACTTTACAATGCCTATGGTATTATTGAGGGCATAGCAGTGGATACCCATGTCAAACGGGTTTCCAGACGACTTGGGCTCACTCAAAACGGCGATCCGGATAAGATTGAAAAAGACCTGATGAGGAGGGTATCCAAGGCTAAGTGGGGCTCCTTCCCTTATCTGCTGATTGAGCACGGCCGAGCCGTGTGCACCGCCAGAAAACCGAAATACGAGATATGCATCCTGAACGATATCTGTCCCTCGGCTTTTAGGGAATAAATATTAAAGTGAGCGAACCGGTTATAAGCTGTTATACGCTCGTTGGCTGAAGGGTAAAATATAGGGAGTCAGTGGCACTGATTACGGGGTTTCAGCCTTCACTTTTTTCTAGGAATCCTAGGGCTGCTCCCAGAAAAGCACCACCAATGATTCCCCACAGGATGTTGAATAAGAAGCCTGTATAGGATGCAAACATCCCACCGATGCCAAATCCTAAGGCTCCGGCGAGGGTTAAGCCTATAAATTTTCTCCAATCCCATAAGGCTAATCCTAGTGCCAATCCTCCAATTGCTCCCGCTACGGCACCTGTGATGAAATCGGTCAAAAAGTTATCTGGAGCGTCAAGCATGCTAAAAACCGCGATGAGCGTCCCGACTGAAAACCCAATAGCACCAAGCACTGCTAAAATGGTGACTTTCCCCAAACCCCTTCTTATGGCCAGCCCTAGCGCTACCCCTCCAATCGCTCCCATGATTGAAAGCCCACCGACGCCGGACTCGATTAACCTGAAAGCCCCACCGATGCCAAAGCCGATAGTCCCGAATAGGGTAAACCTGGCGATTCTTTTTATTTCCTGTGCCTTAATCATTATTGACACCTAGTCTACGAATATGATTAGTAGGACATATGTCTGGCAAATATCCATTTAGATTATACCTCTTAAGTCAACTAGGAAAAGAAACCGTTTATCAGGGGTGTCTAAGAGGGGCGAAGCCCCTCTTTTTAATATTCTTCCCCCTCTCCTTTCAAGGAGAGGGGGACTTAAGGGGGTGAGGTTGATAGACAAATATCGGCTAAGAGCCAAGCATACTGGCGGCTGTTTCAGTAAGCTTCATTATAAGTGCTGGGGCAATGCCCAGAATTAGAATGCCGAGGCAGGAGATAGCCAGTGACAGTCTGGGAGCTGCTGAGGAAGGCACTCCTCCCTCACTGAGGGGCATATTCAGCCACATTACCTTTACCACCCTGAGGTAATAGTAGGCTGATATCACGCTGGCGATAACGGCAATAATAACCAGCCATAGCAAGCCGTTATTTACCGCTCCGGAAAAGATGTAGAACTTGGCTATAAAACCGGCGGTTGGCGGCAGGCCAATGAGAGAGATAAGGCTCAGGGTCAGGGCAGAAGCTAAAACCGGGGACCGCCTGCCCATCCCGGCATAGTCCTCGATACGGTCACTATTGAGCTTACTGGAAATGATAATGACGGCGGTAAAAGCCGCCAGGTCAGCCAGAGCGAAGGCAACCACATAAAAGAGCAGGCTGCTTCCTCCTTGAATAGCTGTCGTAGTGGCAAGACCAGCAGTAGCCAGGCCTATCATTATGTAGCCGGAGTGGGCGATGCTGGAATAAGCCAGCATACGCTTGATGTTAGACTGCTGGATGGCTAGTATATTACCCAGCAGCATACCTATAGCACTGAGGACGGCAAATGTCATCCCCCAATCAAAGCTCAGCGGATCCGGCAAGCCGAAAGCGGAGAAAAAGACCCTCAGGATAACGGCAAAGCCGGCAGCTTTGCTGCCTACCGAAAGATATAGTGTGACCGGGGTTGGTGCTCCTTCATAGACATCGGGTACCCACATCTGGAAGGGAACGGCGGCAATCTTAAAGCCGAAGCCGGCTACCAGCAGTACTATGCCCAGGACAAGCCCGGGGCTGTCCAGTAGGTTTTGTGGAGACATCACCTGTATTATCTGGGCAATTTCTGCCAGCTGAGTTTTACCGGTAAAGCCGAAGGTGAGTGCCATGCCATAGAGGAGTACTGCTGAGGCGATTCCGCCCAGCAATACGAATTTTAAGGAGGCTTCGGTTGATTTGCGGTCTTTAAGGAAACCGACCAGAATGTAGCAGGGTATGGCAACAAGCTCCAGGGCAACGAAGATAGAGATTAAATCAATGGCTGATGCCATGAGCATCATACCCAGTGTAGCAATAAGCAGCAGGGCGTGGTATTCACCGTGGAAGCGGGAAAACTTAGGTACATAATCTACCGATGCTAGAATAACCAGCGCCGTAATACCAAGGAATACCAGTTTGAAGAAAAGGGCATAATTATCCACTGCTAACGTGTTATTAAAGATAGCCTGGGGGTCGCCGGCCCACATAGAAATGGTAAAGCCAAATGCTGTAACCAGACCAGCCAGGCTGACCAGTGTAATCACTACCCTGCGCCTGATGAAAAGGTCAAGCAGGATTACTAGCACGGCGGTTACGGCCAGGATCAACTCCGGCGATAACAATTCAAAATTCAAAAGACACTCCTATCCACCAAAAAGGGAAGCTATAGGTGTAATACTGGTTTTAATAACATCGGTCAATATCGTAGGATAGATGCCGACCAGAAATATGATAATAATAAAGACGGCACAATATATCCTTTCCAGCCTGTCGGCATCCATAACATCGTTAAATTTAGCAAGTACCGGGCCAAAGAAGACCCTCTGGAGAAGCAACAGTATATAGACGGCAGCCAGGACGACGGCTGAGAGACAGATTATGGTGTAAATATTGGCTCCGCTGACTACAGTGCTGGAAAAAGCACCCAGAAAGATAGAAACCTCGGCGACAAAACCGCTGGTGGCGGGCACTGCCATGGCACCCAGGCCGCCGATGATAAATATGGCGGCTATTACCGGTGTCTGTCGCGCCAGGCCACCGAGTTTGCTTATGGTGCGTTCACCGGTATTGTGCATCACTATGCCGGCGACGGCAAATAGCAGCCCGGTGATGATACCATGGCTGAACATCTGAAGGCTGGCACCAACCAGACTAAGCTTGCCCAGGGCGAAGACGCCCAGTAAAACAAAACCCATATGGCTGATGCTACTATAAGCAATTAGCCTCTTCAGGTCGGTCTGCCGCAGGGTTAATGCTGCTCCATAGATTATGCTAATGGTAGCCAGGGCTAATAGTAAAGGGGCATAGTCCTGGGCGACCTGTGGAAAGATACTGATGCAGATGCGAATCATGCCGTAGCCGCCCATCTTAATCAATGCCCCGGCTAATATAACGCTGGCTGCGGTCGGGGCGTCAGTATGGGCGTCAGGCAGCCAGGTGTGTAGCGGGAAGACAGGTAGTTTGATTGCAAAGCCGGCCAGAAGCAGGAAGAAAATTGGGGCCGCCGGCATAATTGTCTGGATCATAGCCAGACCACTCTGCGACAGCTCTACCATATTTAGACTGCCGGTGGCAAAATACAGGCTAAGTATACCGGCCAGCATCAGGGCGCTACCAAAGAGGGTGTATATAACGTACTTTATAGCCGAGTACTCTTTTCTACCACTGCCCCAGATGGAGATAAGGAAATACATGGGGATAACCTCTATTTCCCAGAAGACGAAGAATAGCAACAGGTCCAGGGAGCAGAATACACCGAGGATGCTGGTCTCAAGCAGAAGGAGCCAGACAAAATACTGGCGCACCCTTAAGCCCACCTTCCAGGAAATGAGAACTACCAGGAAACCGAGCAGGGAGGTTAATAATAACAGGGGCAGGCTTATGCCATCAACGCCTAAATGGTAGTTGGCATTAATGGCTGGAATCCATGAAATAGATTCCTCAAATTGCATCGTGCCAGCCATAGACATTGACCTGTCAAAGGTGGCAAACAGAAATATGGCAATGGCTAGGGGAACCAGGGTAAAAATGGCAGCAATATATCTGATTAGTATTTGGGAAGGCCCCGGCACAAGGGCAATGATGACTGCCCCGGCCAGCGGCAGGAAGATGATAACTGAAAGATAATTAAAATCCAAGTACTAAACCTTCCTTTAACCGGATAAATACAGGGCAAGTACGATGGCGACAACACCTAGGATAATGAACATACCGTAGAGTTGAAGCTGCCCTGTCTGCGCTTTTCTGATGACCCTACCGGTAGCACCAATCGTGTAGGCTATCCTGTTTACCGCCCCGTCGACCCCGCGACTATCAAAGAATTTTAAGCCAGCAAAAAGACCATTAAGAAGTAGCTTTCTGGCGATAACTTTCTCATAAAGCTCGTCAAACCAGTATTTCCGGGATAAAAGTGTGTGTAATGGGCCAAACAACCTGGTTATTCGTCCGGCTGACAGCCATTTAGCACTATAGAAAGCGTAAGCCAGCAGGACGCCTGCCCCAGCCATAATTAGTGATACCCATGTTAGCGAATGAGAGAAGACACCGAAGAAACCATCAATAAAGCTGTGGCTTTCACCGTGACCCAGGAAATGGCTGAAACCGCCGGTAACATTAAAAAGGCCAGATATAATTGCCAGAATAGCCAGAACCACCATAGGTAAAATCATTACCTTCGGCGATTCGTGTGGTTTGGCATCACCGCGGTAATTGCCGCCGAAGGTGAGGAATACAACACGGAACATATAGAAAGCGGTCATAAAGACGGTAATCATAGCCAGGTAGAACAGGATAGGTTGGCTATCAAAAGCGCTGGTCAGTATCTCCTCCTTGCTCCAGAAACCGGCAAGGGGCCAGATGCCTATGATACTGAGCGAAGCGATAAGAAAAGTGGCATAAGTCCAGGGCATTAGTTTACGCAGTCCACCCATGTGACGCATATCAAATGTTCCCGTGGCATGGTTGACGCTACCCGCTCCGAGAAACAATAATGCCTTGAAGAAGGCGTGGTTAAACAGGTGGAATATGCCTACGGCTACCCCACCGACGCCAAGCCCCAGCATCATATAGCCCAGCTGGCTGATGGTGGAATATGCCAGTACGCGCTTGATATCTGTCATAACAAGACCAATGCTGGCGGCGAAGATGGCGGTTACGCCGCCGATTATGGCCACGGTAAGCAGGGCCTCCGGTGAGTGTTCAAATAGGGGATACATGCGGGCGATGAGGAAGACACCGGCGGCTACCATAGTAGCCGCATGAATTAAGGCACTGACCGGGGTGGGGCCTTCCATGGCGTCAGGCAGCCAAACGTGAAGCGGAAGCTGGGCTGATTTACCGGCAGCTCCCAGAAAGATACCGATGGCTGCCCAGGTAAGCACGGTGCCGGCTAGAGTTCCGGCTATCGCCAGACTGTGAAGCTGGTTAATATCCAGAGTGCCTGTTTGGGAGAACAGGAGCAGTATGGCAGCCAGAAAGCCAAAGTCGCCGATGCGGGTGACAATAAAAGCCTTTTTGGCTGCATTGGCGGCCGCCGGGCGATGGAACCAGAAGCCAATCAGAAGGTAGGAGCAGAGGCCAACCAGTTCCCAGAAAATAAACATCATCAGTAAATTATCAGCCAGAACCAGCCCCAGCATTGAGGCGGTAAATAAAGACATAAAGGCATAGTAGCGGTGATAGCCGGGGTCATCGCGCATATAGCCCTGGGAGTAAACTTGAACCATGAGGCTGACGACGGTGACAACGATAAGCATAATAGCTGCCAGCGAGTCCATGATTATCCCGAATTGAAGGTCAATACTGCCTTCAATAACAAGCCAGCTAAAGCCGGGCACCGGTAGCTCATGGCTGGGGGTTGAAAGAAGGCTTAAAAGTGCCCAGATTGATAGAGCCACGGAAATAGAGATGGCACCGATGGAGATATAGCCGCTCAGCCTGGGCTTATCCAGAAGTCTGGTCACTAGCGAAATGAATGCAAAGGAAAATAGCGGTAACAGAAGGATAAGCCAGACTAACTCATGTGGCATTGAAACTTCCATAAATTCTTACTCCGTTACCATTTCATCAGGTCAATCTTGGAGACATCTATTGTCTCACGGCGGCGGTAGATGGCTATAATTATCGCCAGGCCGACTGTCACCTCGGCGGCGGCAACTGCGATACTGAAAATAGTGAAAACCTGCCCCGTTAATAGTGCCGGTGTAATATAGCGTGAAAAGGCGACCAGGGCGATGTTGGTTGCATTGAGCATAAGTTCAATAGACATCAAAATTATTACTGCGCTCTTCTTGGCAAGTGCACCGTATAGACCAATAGAGAAGAGAATGGCGGACAGTACCAGATAATGCTCTAAACCTAAAGACATTGTGTTATTTCTCTCTCATTAAAGTAATTGCCCCAATGATGGTAGCCAGAAGCAGTATGGCAGACATCTCTACTACCAAAATAAAGCCACCCTCGCCAAAGAGTTCGTTGGCTAGAATGGCGGTGGTTGTTTCCTGTGGCGGCTCAATGGCTAATGGCCAGGGTGTATTAATCATGGCAAAAATAGCTACTCCCAGGAAAAGAAGGACACTGATAAGAACCGGGACCTTGAGTCTATTGGAAAGGCTGCCGCGCTGAACTTCTCTTGTGAGCATAATAGCCAGGATGATTACTACTGCGATGGCACCGACATAGATTATAATCTGTACCGCTGCCAGAAAGTCGGCGCTGAGAATAACAAATATGCCGGCTACAGCTAGAAAGCACAAGACCAGGGAAAGAGCCGCCCGGAAAATATTATGAAGTAACACGACGGCTAAAGCGGCCGCTATCGCGACTGCGGCCAGCACCCAGAAGGCAATCTCTAATCCCATAGCATTTTCACCATATTAGTTATTTTCGGTCAATGAGCAAAGTCTGCACAGGCAGGGTTTTTTCAACCTCGGGTCGGGCATAACCACTGGGTTTTACTTTATCCGGCGTCAGCAGTTCTTCTTTATTCAGGATTTGCTCCTTAAAACTATATGAAGTCCGCTCATAGCTGTAACCCATAAACAGGGCATCAAAGGGACAGGACTCAACGCATAAGCCGCAATATATACAAAGACCCCCATTTAGCTGGTATTTCTCTACTTTATAAGTAAGGTCGCACCTAAGACAGCGTTCGGTCTCCTGAATTGCTTCTTTCTGGCTCCAACCGAGTTCTACTCCATCAAAGCTATTGATACGCCTCTCGTGTTCAATAGCGTCCATCTCAGGTCGCCATCCTTCTCCTGGGCCACCAGTGCGGTCTATGATTTCTTCAGGTGGTGCCAGCACTTCATCAATATCACCCTTACCGCCTAGATATTTGTCTATGGAGATTGCCGCATGTCTACCAGCGGCAACAGCCTCAATAGCCGTAGCCGGCCCGGTTACTGAATCCCCACCAGCAAATATGCCTTCTTTGCAGGTGGACAGCGTATCAGGGTCAACCTGAATCCTGTTGCCTCGCCCAATAACCAGGCTGAATGATTTTGATATATCCGGCTGCTGACTGATAGCGGCTATAATATTATCCAGGCTGATAGTAAACTCACTGCCTTCAATTGGCTCGGGGCGCCGCCGACCACTGGCATCTGGAGCACCCAGCTTCATACGAGTACACTCCAGCAGTAATCCCTCTTTATTGCTGAATACCCTAGTCGGCGCCGCCAGAAAGATAATTTTTATCCCCTCGTCTAAGGCATCCTCAATTTCCTCCGGGCTGGCCGGCATTTCAACCCTGGTACGCCGGTAGATAATAGTTACCTCTTTGGATCCGAGGCGGAGTGCCGTCCTTGCCGAGTCCATGGCGGTATTACCACCGCCGATAATGGCTACCCTGTTACCCAGCTCTACCTTGTTGCCCAGATCTACATTTCTCAGGAAGTCAACGCCGCCCAGGACTCTGGTGTCATCATCCCCGGGAACACCCAGACCGATAGCCTGCTGTGCCCCGATGGCAACAAAAACAGCATCAAATCCCTGCCCAAGGAGGCTTTCTGGGGTGTCCACCCTGGTATTCGTCTTTATCTCAACACCGACATTTACAATCTCACTGATATCAGCACTGAGAATTCGTTTCGGCAGTCTGTAGTCGGGGATGCCAAAGCGCAGCATACCCCCCGGTTCGGGCAGGGCTTCAAAGACGGTCACCTGGTGACCACAGAGCTTGACCAGGTAGTAGGCTGCGGTAAGCCCAGCCGGTCCGGAGCCAATAACAGCCACACGTTTACCACTGGGTGGGCTAATCCTGGAATATTGCTTCCATAGCCCGGTGTCGTTATCAACGGCAAAGCGTTTCAGCATGCGGATGGCGATGGGTTCATCAATAAGACCGCGGTTACAGGAATCCTCACAGGGGTGGGCGCAGATATAGGCGCATACTGATGGGAATGGGTTTTTCTCGCGGACTACAGCCACCGCTTCGGCTGGCTTTCCATCAGCGATAGAGCGTATATATCGGGCGGCATCCACATACGCCGGGCAAGCCTGGGTGCATGGTGCCGGGATTAACCCCTTCTTCCCCTCATCATAGGTTGCAATATCAATGCAGCCAATGGGGCAGCTACGGGCACAGGTATAACAGCCGACGCACTTTTCCTGTGACCAGGCGAGTATATTGCCCCTGATTCGGCGAGAAACGGTTAGTCTCTCCTCGGGGTATTGTGTAGTAATCGGCTTACGAAACAAATGCCCAAAGGTTAAAGCCATACCCTTGGCAATGCCGTTACCATACCTTTCAAGCCGCAATCTTTTCCCCTCCGGGCTTAAAGAGTCTGGACCACAAAATAACCAGAATTACCATTATTGCTAAATTAATAATCATTATTAACCAGGGTGAAGCATCCGACCAGAAAACAACCTGGGCGCTGGTGATAAGCAGATTAATTAGAGCCAGGGGTAGCAGGAACTTCCAGGCAAATGACATTACCTGGTCTATCCGCAGGCGCGGTATGGTACTGCGTATCCAGACAATCAAGAAGAAGACAGAGAATATCTTTATCAAAAACCAGAGGAAGGGTGGCAGCAGAGGTCCCCTCCAGCCGCCAAGGAAGAGGGTGGCAATTAGTGCCGAGAGCACTACGGCTTCGCTGTATTCTGCCAGGAAAAAGGTAGCAAACTTCGAACCGGAGAACTCAATGTTATAACCGGCCACAATCTCAGAATCGGCTTCCACCAGGTCAAATGGGGTACGATTAACCTCGGCTAAAGCTGCAATAAAGAAGATAAGGAAGCCCAGCGGCTGGAGCAAAATAAAGGGGACATCCTGTGACTCAACTATTTCAGTCAATGACAAAGAACCGGTAATTAAAACAATACCGGCAATAGACAGCACCAGCGGAATTTCATAGCTGACCAGTTGGGCCACGTCCCGCATTGCCCCGATGAGGGAGTATTTATTATTGGAAGACCAACCAGCCATAAAGACGCCAACCGAGGTAATCGAACCAATGGCTATCACATATAGAATGCCGATATTAAGGTCGACAAGTAAGGCACCGTTTTGGAACGGAACTACAGCAAAGACCAAAAACACCGGGGACAAAGCGACTATCGGTGCCAGCCAGAAAACCAGTTTGTCTCCCTTGGCCGGGATATTATCTTCCTTGGTAAGTATCTTAATAACATCAGCTATTGGCTGGAAAAGACCAAATGGCCCGGCACGGTTGGGGCCAGGGCGCACCTGGAAGCGGCCTATTAACCTTCGCTCAAACCAGATAAAGACTATGACTGTAGCCAATACAAAAGAAATTATGATAACAGAGAAGACCACCCAGTGAAGCCAGAAGCCTCCCGGCCAGTCAGGGGGTAACGCCGACAAGCTAATCCCTGGATTAAGGCTTGGTGCAATTGCTATCACTATCTATCTACCTCGCCCAGGCAAATATCAATGCTGCCAAAGGTAACCATAACATCGGCTATTTTCCAGCCAACAATCATCTCCCGGAGAACGGTCAAGTTGAGAAGGGACGGTGCCCTAATATGGAAACGGTAGGGCTTCTCCGAATTATCTGAAACCAGATAAAAGCCAAGCTCACCCTTGGGGGCTTCAATATGGGCATAGGCTTCCCCAGCTGGTGGTCTTAGCCGAAGGGGCACCCTGTTTAACACCTTGCCATGGGGCAGTTGTTCCATAGCCTGCTTGATTATGCGCACACTCTGGCGCATCTCTTCTATTCTTACCCGGTAGCGGTCATAGCAGTCACCAACACTACCGGTAGGGATGTCAAATTCAAAGCGGTTATAAACAGAGTATGGGTCATCCTTGCGAATGTCCCATTTAATCCCGCTGGCACGGAGCGCGGGGCCACTTACCGAACTATTTATAGCCAGCTCCCTGGGTAAAATGCCGACTCCTTTGGTTCGGGCTAGCAATATTTCGTTCTCAGCCAGAAGCTGGTCATACCCATCAATAAAGCCGGGCATCTGGTTAACAAACTTTTCTAAAGCAGGCAGGAATTCATCTGGGATGTCATGGCTTACCCCGCCAAAACGCATGTAATTGTAGAGAAGACGTTGACCGCTGACCATCTCAAACAGGTCTACGATCTTTTCCCTTTCCCGGAACATATACTGAAAAGGGGTAAAAAAAGTACCCATATCATTGGTCATAGAACCGATAGCCAATAAATGACTGGCGATACGTTGCAGTTCAGCCATAATAACCCTTAAATATTCCGCCCTTTCCGGTACTTGAATTTCAGCCAGCTTCTCAACCGCCATAACATAGGGCAGATTATTGCTCATAGAGGATACGTAATCCAGTCTATCGGTAAAGGGTATATCCTGTTTGTAGGTGCGTCCCTCAGCCAGCTTTTCGATTCCCCGGTGGAGGTAGCCAAAAATCGGCTCAATATCAACAACGACCTCACCGTCAAGGGTAGCCCTCATCCGGAACACCCCATGTGTGCTGGGATGCAAAGGGCCTAAATTAATAACAAAAGGCTCGGTTTTAAGTGCCATTAGTGAAATCCTTCCGCAGTGGATGCCCGGTAAACCCATCCCAGAGAAAGATGCGCTTCATATTTGGATGGCCATTAAAGCTAATCCCTAAAAGGTCAAAAATCTCTCGCTCCTGAAAATCGGCCCCTTGCCACAAATTAACCAGTGATGGGACCGTAGGCTCATCTCGCTGATAACAGCGCACCTTTAATACCAGACTGTGGTTATGCTTTAGTGAAACCAGCTGGTAAACCAGCTCAAAATATTCCTGGTAATCAATGCCAGTAATATAATTAAGATAATCAAAGTCAAGCCCGGGTGTGTCTTTAAGGAAAGAAGCAATGGCGGGTAAAGATTCGCTGTTGACAACGAGGCTATCCTTGTCTATCTCGACAATGCACTCGTTAAATTTATCCTTTAATTTATCTGCTATTTCATTGCCAGAAAGGGCTATCGTCATTACTAATCCTTGGTAACTATACTTCTCTTACTTATTTTTTTTCGTAGCCCCTCTATCCCATAAAGCAGGGCTTCAGGACGCGGTGGGCAGCCAGGTATATAGACATCAACCGGGACTATGCGGTTATAGCCGGGCACAACCGAGTAAGAGCCCTTAAAGATACCGCCGCTGATGCCACATGCCCCCATGGCTATAACCCATTTCGGCTCAGCCATCTGGTCATAGAGTCGCTTAACCTGGGGCGCCATCTTCCAGGTCAGGGTTCCAGCGGTAATCATCAGGTCAGCCTGGCGTGGTGAGGCACGGAGGATTTCCATTCCAAAGCGGGCAATATCAAAACGGGGGGAAGCGGCGCCTATCATTTCAAAAGCGCAGCAGGCAGGGAAGCAAATCACCGGCCAGAGTGAAGTACGCCTGGCCCAATTTAAGATAGAATCCACCGTGGTAAGAAATATATTTTGGTGCACCTCTTTTAAGAGCCACTCGTCCGGGTCGGCAATTGGCGTCTGGCTTTTTGCCTTCAGTGCCTCTATTACGCCGCCCTCATATTGGTCGAGTTCTTTATCAGAGTAGATATATCTCTTGTCTACTTCCATTCCAGGGCCTTCTTCCGCCAGGCATATAAATAGCCGACGGCAATAATAAAAATAAAGATAATGGCAGCGAAAAAGCCGAATATGCTCAGTTGCCTGAGCTCAACTGCCCAGGGGTAGAGAAAAACAACCATAACATCTAGGGCAATGAGCAGGAGGGCGTAAAAATAGTAGCGGAAATTAAACTGGACCCATGTTCTACCTATGGTCTCCATGCCACATTCAAAGGCAGAAGCCTTAACCGGGTTAGGCTTTTTGGGCACGATATGGAATAATCCAAGAATCAGGGGAAGTAGTATTAGAAAAGAAGCAAAGAGTATGGCAACAAGAAGAAACAATGCTATATAACCATAATTTTCCAACAAATGCCGGCTCCTGTAGTAAGGAGGTTATACTAAAAGTGAAAAAGTATACCACCTTTTGTTTTCTAAAGGCAAACAGGCTATTGTGTATTTCTGGCACCCATATTGACAAAGAAACAGTTTGGGGCTAGACTTCAATTCTCAGACATAAGGAGGTGACATATGAAGTTAGTGGTGGTTGGTTTTGGACAGTGTGGTGGCCGAATTGCTGATGAGTTTGAGAGGCTAAATAGAAGGGCGCGCAGCCTTCGTGGTATTGACATAATTGTTGATTCCTTTGCCGTTAATACAGACTCGACTGATCTAGCTGGACTGCACACCATAAAGCCTTCCTACCAGCACAGGATACTCATCGGTGTCGGTACAACCCATGGTCACGGCGTGGCTAAGATAAGCGAGGTTGGTGCCGAGATAGCCAGGGAAGATGCTGATAAAGTTCTTGATGCCATGAGAGGCGCCAAGCAGTTCTTTGAAACCGATGCCTTCTTACTTATCACCGGCGCCGCTGGTGGCACTGGCTCCGGGGCAACGCCGGTACTGGCGGAGATGATTAAGGAGCGCTTTGGTGATAAACCAGTCTACTCTCTGATTGTTCTTCCCTTTGAGCATGAAGAAGTAACGGAGGAAAGGGCACTCTATAACACGGCAGTATGCCTTAAATCTGTTTATTCAATAGCCGATGCCGTTATCCTGATTGATAATCAAAGGTATGTTAGAAAGGACTTTTCACTACAGGACAACATAGTGAAAATAAATCAGCTAATAGCTGAGCCATTCTTTGATTTGCTTTGTGCCGGCGAGGAGAAAAAGCGTAAGAATATTGGCGCCAAAGTGCTTGATGCCGGAGATATAATACAGACTTTATCCGGCTGGACGGCTATAGGCTATGGCGAGGTGAAATTACCGCTTATTACGCTACCCATGGACTGGTCACGCAATTTCCACAAGCGAAGCACCAGGACCCATAAGGGTATCGAGGCAATGGACCAGGCTATTAGTGAGCTATCTATTGATTGCGATCCAAACGATGCTTATCGGGCTTTATATCTGCTTTCGGCACCAGCCAAGGAAATGAATATGGAATTGGTCAAGGAACTTGGTGACCATCTGAAGAGTTTCGCTCCACAGGCTGTTATCAGGAATGGTGACTACCCGAGGGACAAGGGTCTGCTGGATGTTACCGTAATCTTATCTCAGCTCAGTGATGTGGAGAAGGTGAGGGATTACTACAGTAAGTCAGCCGAACTGGTTAAGGAACTTAAGAAGAGGCGGATAGCAAAAGCGAGCAAAGCCGTCCTGACGGAAGAAGCGGGAAGGGATGTGCCAACGCTGCTCTAAGTAGTCGCTTTTCAAGCGGTCTATTACTGGTTCTTATCATAAGCTTTCTACTAAACATCTTAATTCCTATCTTGACGAGTTAGAGTGGCGGTTCAACAACCGAGAAAACCCATATCTATTCAGGGATACCCTTCTTAAACTTATTCAATCTGAGAATCTTCCTTATGAAAGACTTATAGCCTCGGTATAATATCATCTGCATTCCCACAGTTAGGGCAAACAACACCCATATCATACTTGTTAACAACAACACCAAAGCCGCATTGGCTACATTTATGGGTGTACTGGTCGCTTAACATTAACAAGCTTCTAAATATGCGTGGCTTCTTTCCCACTTTTGAATTTCCAGTTTCCGTTTTAGTTCCATCCCGTCTTATTATCCGCTTGAACTCAGGCCAAAATCCCCAAATTAGTACTAAAACTAAAATAATTACTCCAACAATAGAGCCGATTAGAAGCCAATGGGAATTTTCTGAGGTAATCACACCACTGACCTCAAGATAATATAAAATTGACCAAGATATGATACCAGACAAAGCGGCCCCAATAATAGAAGCAATTTTTCTACGCATACCCCTATTCTACCACCATTTATAGCCCTTGACATCCAATTTAATGGCGATATAATGAAGCGGGCTAGGGAATCCCCTGCTGGCGGAAACAATAGCAGGCGCCCGCTTCTAATTGTTGGGGCGTGTGTGTGTTTCCCTAGCCCTGAGTCAAGTATACAATCGCCAATTATTTAAAGGGTATTAAAATGTCTAAAATTTCCAAATTGTATATTGGCACCTCGGGCTGGTCCTATCCTAAAGGCGAGGGTACTTGGAGCGGCTACTTCTATCCCAAAGGTAAGATTAATGAACTCAGCTATTACAGCCAGTTTTTTAATACGGTAGAGATTAATAGTTCATTCTACAGCCCACCGAATCCAGGATATGTTTATAGCTGGGCTCGCAAGGTGCCGGAGGGATTTCTTTTTACTGCCAAGCTATGGCAGAAATTTACACACCCCAAAATGTTCAAGCAGACAACGGGAAGCGATGCAGTCATATCACTCAAAGATATTGACATATTCAAAAATAGCATTGAGCCCCTGGCCAGAGTCGGCAAACTGGGGGCTTTACTGGCCCAGTTTCCGCCAAGTTTTAAAAATGATAGTTTTGGTCGGCAAATCCTTCAAGCAATCATTAAGGCTTTTGGTAACTATCGGCTGGCTATTGAACTGAGGCATCGTAGCTGGAGTGACGACCCAGGTACGGCTGAATTATTGGCGGAAAGCAATGCTGCCTGGGTGCAGATAGACGAACCGAAATTCAAGTCATCGGTAGCCCAACAGTTACCAATAACCTCGGATATGGCTTATTTACGTTTCCATGGGCGTAATGCAGAAGATTGGTGGCGGGGGGATAATGAAACCCGTTATAGTTACCTTTATTCGCCTGAGGAAATACATGAATTAACACAAAGGGTAACAGACGTCGGTAAGAAGACCAAGCTTACCTTTGCCTTTTTTAATAATCATTGGCAGGGCTATGCCCCCCGTAATGCGATTAGTATGATAAAAGCCCTGGAGCTACCGGTTAAGGAGTTTCAAATTCAGGCAACTCTGCCCGATGAAGACCAAGATGCCAGGTAATGTTAATAATTCTGGCGTAGCATAATGCTGACAAAGGGTATTGTTATCAGTTTGGGGTACAAAATAGTAAGTATAAGGCACCGGGCTAGTGTTACTCAGGAGGCAGTGTAAAAAGCAAGTCCCAGCACACCCGGGCCGATGGCGTAGCCTATAATAGGGCTGACTTCAGTGATGAATAGTTCTACACAATTAAACTCGGATGAGATGCGCTGCTTCAATCCCTCTGCCTCTTCCGGTACAGCGGCATGCATAACGGCTACATGAACCGGCTGGTTGCCTACTTTGCGCCTCATTGTTTTAATAAGCCGTTGCACACCCTTTTGTTTTGTTCTTACCATACCAATGAGGTGTACCACTCCGTCTGAGATAGTAACTAATGGCTTGACCCCCAGCATTGAGCCTACTTGGGTGGCAAGCTTAGGTATTCGTCCCGTCCGGTAAGCATAGCGAATGGTGTCAAGGGCGAGGACCAATTGGACTTGGTCTCTTACTATACTGGCTGTTTTGATAACCTCGCTCAGTTCGCTGCCTCTAGCTGCCGCCTGCGCTGCAGCTTGAGTTATAAATCCCTGTGAGGCGGTGGCAGTATTAGAATCCATTATCTCAATGGTGCTTTGAGGCAGTTCTTGTCTAACCTGTTCTGCGGCCAGGCTGGCTACATTGAATACAGTACTGAGCTTGGAAGAAACGGTGAGGCAAAGTATGTCATATCCCTTAATAGCCAGTTCACGGAAAATGCCTATATAATCGCTGGGGGAAGACGGCGAGGTTGAAAAATAATCCGGTGCCCTGGCTAAAAGCTTGTAGGCTTCAGATGGGGCAAGGTCTACACCGTTGCGGTAAATCTTGTCTTCAAACAGGATTTTTATTGGTACAACCAGAATTCCATACTTCTCAATCTGTTCCTTAGTCAGGCAGGCAACGCTGTCGGTAACGATGACGACCTTGCTAATGATAGTCTCCTCCTTTTAAAGCTTAAGTACTGAATTATAGCATACTGGTAAGATATTAACTTGATCTTTTAATCTCAGGCTTAGTCTTATTGACATGGTTAGGGGAAAATGATATATTCAATAGAACATTAATAAAGAATTGAACCTTAATTTATAGAGTTGGAATAGCCCTCCGAGTTGCTTGTCCCTAACGGTTTTTTAGCCTATGGCAGGCAACCGGTTAAGGTGTACAGGGAAACCTTTACGCCGCCCGTATTTGGAAAGGAGGGTATTTAGAGGGTAGTGTGTGCCTTCTAAATATAAAGTGCCTCCTTGTGAGGCGCTTTTTGGTTTATCTGGGGTAGTTGAGAAATAGCCTGTATGGTAGGATAGCTGGAGAAAATGACTGGACTTTTAGATACTTTTCATCGGCGCATTGACTATATGCGGATTTCAGTAACTGACCGTTGTGATTTGCGCTGTATTTATTGTACCCAGAGAACAGTGCCCCGTCTATCACATAATGACATTCTTCGCTATGAAGAGATACATAGAGTGGTTCAAGCGGCTGCCAGGTTAGGTGTTAGGAGCCTGCGTATAACCGGGGGTGAGCCCCTGCGAAGGCCCAACCTCAGCACACTAGTTGAGTTGCTGGTTCAGGTTGATGGCATTGATAATATCTCTCTTACCACCAACGGTATACTGCTGAGTAGATATGCTGATGAGCTTAGGGCGGCTGGCCTCAAGCGGGTCAATATCAGCCTGGATACATTTAAGGCAGATAGATTTAAATATATTACCGGCAGTGATAAGCTGAAGGATGTGCTAAATGGTATTGAAGCGGCCCAAAAAGCCCGGCTAACACCGGTAAAGATAAATGTGGTTGTCATGAGAGGGGTTAATGATGATGAACTCCTTGATTTTGCCAGGATGAGTATCAGTGAAGGCTGGCATGTGCGGTTTATTGAGGAGATGCCCCTGGTAGTACCGGGGATTGAGGGTAACAAGCTGGTATCTGTGCAGGAAATAATGACAATCATTCAAGAGTCCCTTGGCCGACTGGAGCCCTGTTTGACTACTTCAGGTAACGGCCCGGCCAAATACTACCAGTTACCGCATGCAGAAGAAGGGACAATCGGTTTTATAGGACCGGTAACCGACTGTTTTTGTGCTACATGTAACCGTTTTCGTATCACTGCTGATGGGGGTCTGCGCCCCTGCCTGCTGGAAGACGATGAAATTGACATAAAGGGGCCGCTGCGTAGTGGTGCCACTATTCATGAGCTAGAGGAATTGATGCGGCAGGCGATTGCCTTAAAGAGGGAGCGGCATAGGTTGAACGAAGATTTTGTTCCAGGTCAGCGGCAGATGTGGCAGATAGGCGGCTGAAGTATTAAAATAGGGGAATTATGATGGAAGAGTTAAGCCATGTAGACGCAAAGGGGGAAGCCCGAATGGTGGATGTATCACAGAAGGATGATACTGTGCGTGAGGCGGTAGCCATAGGTGGCGTCAGAATGAAGCCGGCCACCATGGATAAAATAAAACAAAATGGATTCAAAAAGGGTGATGTTTTGGCTGTTGCCAGAGTAGCCGGGATTATGGCGGCCAAAAAGACACCCGACATAATACCTCTGTGCCATCCGATAATTATTGACAATATTACAGTAGACCTTGATTTTGTTGACGATGATTTCATAAAAATAACAGCCACCGCTAAAAGCAGCGGCAAGACCGGTGTTGAGATGGAAGCCCTGGTGGCTGTCTCGGTTACCGCCTTGACCATCTATGATATGTGTAAGTCTGTTGACCGCGGCATGACCATTGAGCAGATTTATCTTGAGAGTAAAAAGGGTGGCAAGAGCGGAACCTACCGGAGAGGAGAAGATGGCTAGCATAATAGCAGTCTGTACAAGCAAAATAAAGGGAACTAAAAAGAAAGCCCTTGATGAAGGCACCCTCAGGGTGAATTACGGGATAATTGGTGATGCCCATGCTGGCTCTAAAAGCCATCGTCAGGTAAGCCTGCTGGCATTATCCAGCATTGATAAGATACGCCGGTTGGGTGCCGAGGTAGGCCCCGGGGATTTTGCCGAGAACCTGACCATAGAAGGCATGGAGCTTTTTACCCTGCCCATAGGGACGCGATTGAGTGTTGGGCAAGGTGCCATCTTGGAGATGACCCAGATTGGTAAGGAGTGCCACGACCACTGCGCCATATTCAAACAGGTTGGCACCTGCATAATGCCTCTTGAGGGGGTATTCACAAAGGTTATAAAGGGTGGCTTGATAAAGGTTGGGGACGAGCTTAAGATAATATAAAAATTAAAATCATTAGATTATTCTTCTCCAGTATTAAAATGGTGAGGAGTATGAAATGAGAAAAATATTATTATGCACTTTATTATTGGCTGTGATTATTTTACCTGCTTGTACTGGAAAACCCGTTACAAAAATAGTAATGCAAACGCAAACTGTAACTGAGACACAAACCGTAACATCCTCATCACCAGCAACAACCATACTACAACCACCTATTACCATTACAACTTCTGCACCCACAATCACAGTGACTGTGCCCATCTCACCTACTACTGTAACGCAAACCGTGCCAACGACAGTAACCCAAACGCAAACTCAGACCAAAACGGTTACTGAGATAGTTTCAATCAGCATTGAAAGCTATGTTGACGGAACGTTTGAGGGCTGGGATGGTGATACAATATTCCTACTTACAAACGGACAAATCTGGCAGCAGGCTTCATATAGTTATACCTATCATTATGCCTATAGACCTTGGGTCGTTATATATCCGACAAGCGGTGGTTATAAAATGATGGTCGAGGGTGTAGACAAAACAATCTATGTCAGACGGCTTGCGTAACCCCATAATCCTTTACGAAAACATTGGCAACCTAATCTGGAAATAATAAGGTTGAAATGAAGTCAATTTCTTTAGTATGTTTACTGCTAGGTTAATAAAATCTAAAAAAGTGTCACTGTAACCGGCTCACCCTTTTCAAGTATGTCAATATTTTCATTTATTATGATATAGCCATCGGCTTTGGCGGTGGCGGTTATTGCCCCGGATCCCTTAAAAATGGGAATGGCTCTATTTTCTTCAACCTTAACCGGCAGAAACTGCTTCCTGCCGACGCTCCCGGAAACCCTTTCATTAAGTATGGCATCAACTGTTAGCCTTCTTTTTGGTGGTAGGTGAGCCATCTTTCTCAGTGCCGGTACAAGTAGTATATAGGCGTTTATCAAACAGGAGGTGGGGTAGCCGGGCATACCCAGAACCGGTTTGCCCTTAACTTTGGCAAACATAGTCGGCTTTCCCGGTTTTATCTGAATTCCGTGAAAGAAGACATCACCCGACTCCTCCAGAATACCGAACAGCAGGTCTTTCACACCTACGGAGGAGCCGCCGGTGAAAACCACCAGGTCGGCTTTAAGCGCCCTTTCAAGGGTGGCTTTGATTTCCTGAGCATTATCACCGACAACATTGGATCTTAACGGCAGGCAGCCATTTTCCTTTGCTACGGCGCTGATGGTATGAGAGTTGATATCATATATCTGGGCTTGCTTTAAACTTTTACCCACTTCACCTATCTCTTCACCGGTAGGTATAACGGCTACCTTTGGTTTTTCATAGACACTAACACGGGATATACCCTGAGAAGCGAGAACCCCTATCTTGGCCGGGTCAAGAATAAAGCTTTTCTCTAAAACCAGCTCTCCTTTTCTGATATCTTCCCCTTTGAGGGCTACATTTGCTCCGGGATAAACCGATTTTATTACCTTTACCCGCCTATCTTCCTGGCTGACATCTTCAATCATTACCACAGCGTCGGCACCCTGTGGCATTTTGGCCCCTGTAGCAATCTGGATGCTCTCTCCAGCGGTTAGCCTTTTTCTCGGCATTGCCCCGGCGTACAGGACATCGACTATATCAAGCATCTTGGGGTTTTGCCTGGAAACACCAAAGGTGTCTCTGGCCTTGAGTGCGTAGCCGTCTACAGCGGCCCTATCGAAGGGGGGTGTGTTTCGGGTGGCGATTACATCTTTTGCCAGGGTCCTATTAAAGCAATCATCAATATTGATGGCCTCAACCCTGGTGATTGGTTCTATATTGGCGTCAATTATTCTTTCGGCTTCCTCAAAAGAGAGCAGCGTGCCAAAGGGTCTCATCTTGTCGCTTCTCTAACTATATGTCCTATTTCGGGCAGTATAATCTTCTCCATAGCCAGGTCTACTGCCCCGACCGAGCCCGGAAGGCAAATAATAGCCTTTCCCTTGGCTACACCAGCAATCGCTCGGCTCATGATGCTGGCGGTGCCTATTTCCTGGTAGGTTAAAAAGCGGAAGAGCTCACCAAAACCATCTATTATTTTCTCAAAAATCGGGGATATTGTCTCTATAGTAATATCCAGGTGACTTATGCCGGTGCCACCACTGGCGATAATAACCTGGAGGCTTTCTTCATCCAGAAGCTCGTTAAGTTTCTTGCGGATTGAGTCGGCATCGTTTTTTAAAATAAAGTATGATAGTAACTTATGGCCGTTCCTTTCAAGTGCCTGCATAATAAGTTTACCAGATTCGTCGTTCTGCTCTGTTCTGGTATCGGATATAATAACAACGGAACAGTTTACGCTTTTAGGTGACAGGTGTTTGTGCTCTTGGTATCCCATTTATCTGCCTCACTAATCTGGATTTATTGTGGTGTGTTGTAGGGTTTATTATACCGCTAATTGTGGTGCTGTGCAACGGAAATGGCGGAGCTTGAGTTGCCTTGATTTGCAGTGTGTTATAGAATGATGACTGGAGGTAAAGGGATGTATAAAAGAATGCTGGTTCCCCTGGATGGCTCAAAGCTTGCCGAGATAGCCCTTAGTTATGCCAGGCACCTGGCCGGTAGGCTGCCGGACATGGAGGTAGTTCTGCTTCATGTTTACAATCCTCAGGATGTCGGTTTAGCCCCTATGCATCGAGCCTATATTGAACAAGCAGCTGTTACCGTTAGGGGTCAGACAGAAGGGGGTGTGGTAGTAAAAGTACGAGGTGAGCTGTTGGCGGGCTATCCGGCAGATGAAATCGTGCCTTATGTTGACAAGAATAAAATCAACCTGATCCTCATGGCTACCCATGGCAGCTCGGGGGTTAACCGGTGGGCGATGGGCAGTGTCGCCTATAAAGTCATGAGGTCAGTAAAGGTTCCTGTCTTACTTATCCGTGCTGGAATTACTGAGGAAATGATTTCTGATAAAATGCGTGGTGGTTCAATATTAGTTCCACTGGACGGTACCAAGGGGGCTGAGTCGGTACTCCCTCATGTTGAAGAACTGGTAAAACAGTTTGGTGTTGATGAGATGGAAGTGGTTTTGCTAGGAGTTTGTGAGCCCCCGGACATCTCTTCAGATTATCCATATAGTATGCCAATAAGCTGGGAGGAGCACGTAGAGCAAGAACAGATTAAATGCAAGCTGGTGGCCGGGGTGTATCTGGCTGAAATAGGGAAAGAAATTAAAAAAGCTGGCCTCAAGGTACGTACGGAATTATTATTGGGAAAGCCAGCCAGTGAGATTATTGCCTATGCCAGTGAAAATAACAGCAGTTTCATTATCATGGCTACCCATGGTCGCTCTGGAATCAGCCGTTGGGCATATGGCAGTGTTGCTGAGGAGGTTATGCTGGGAACCTTCACCCCTATATTGCTGGTAGGGCAGCGGTAGCCTGATTGTGATTAATATCCCTGATGTTTGCCTTTAGATACACAAGCAGTATGTTGCTACCCAACAGATTGGAACAACCAGATAGAAAACTAAAAGCCTTTCCAAAATAAGAAATGACTATTGATAAACATAGCAACCTGTTATAGAATTAACTGGGGGGTAAACAGATGCCGGAAAACGATGGACCACAAAGCGATTTTTCAAGAAGAGTTCTAAAGGATATAGAGGATAATACCGGGTTGCTTAAGGAAGATATATCCAGGAACGAGGAAATAGCAAAATCAACCAAGAAAGCGGTTGATGAATCGATAAAGATATCCCGGGAGGCGATAAGGAGTGCCCAAAAAATAAGCAAATCGGCTGAGAGGATTGCCGATGAATCAAGAAGAGTGTCACGGGAAGCGGAGCGCAGGGCTGAGAAAGCAGCCAAATCGGCCGAGGAATCGGCTAGGTCATATACAAGGGCCTTTGAAAAGGCTATAGCTGGAGCTGAAGAAGCAAGCAGAATGGCCAGGGAGACCGCTGATGCTTTGAGCAAGGCTTTTGCGGAAGCAATAGATAGAGCTGAGGAAACTATAAAGTCGACTAGGGGTGCCGCCGAAGCTTTAACAAGGTCTTTTGAGGAAGCGGTAGACAGGGCTAAGGAAACGGTAAAATCGGCTAAGGATTCGGTTAAGGAAGCGATACGTGAATCGCGGAAAGCGATAAAGCATATTGAAAAAACAGCCAAATCGGCTAAAGAGACAGCTGGGGAGTCAATGAAGGTATCCCGTGAGGCATTGCTCTTGGCTGATGAGGTAGAGAGATCGGTTGTAGAGGATGCCGAGGAATCAGTAAAGGTGTCCTGGGAAGCGAAGAAACGGGCTGAGGAGATAGGTGGGCTAGCCAGGAAAATTACCGAAGAATCAAAAAGAGCGTCACGGGAAGCGGTGCGCAGGGCTGAGAAAGCAGCCAAATCGGCCGAGGAATCGGCTAAGTCATATACAAAAGCCTTTGAGAGGGCGATACAGAAGGCTGAGGAAACAGGTAGGTGGGCTAAGGAGGCAGCTGAGGGATCAATAACCATATCTCAGGAAGCTATAAGCCGTGCTGAAGAAGTGAGTAAATCAGCTAGAGAGGCAGCTCAGGAATCAATGAAGGTATCCTGGGAGGTGATAAGCCGTGCTGAAGAAGTGGGCAAGAAGGCTGTGGAGGCAGCTGAGGAATCAAAAAGGGCATCGTGGGAAGCGGCAACCAGAGCCGAGGAAATGAGCAAGGCAGCTAAGAAATCGGCTGAGGAATCTGTAAAGGCATCTAAGGAAGCGGCCAGTCGGGCTTATGAAATAAGCAAATCAGCCATGGAGACCGTATTGGAATGGAAGGGAGAATTTCAGGAAGCGATAGATAAGGCTGAGGAAACAGTAAAGTCGGCTAGGGAGATTGCTGAAGAGTCAAAGAGGGAGTCTCGGGAGGCTATAAGCCGTGCTGAAGAAATGAGCAAATCAGCTGAGAAAGCGGCTGAAGAAGCAATAAGGGTGGCCAGGGAGGCGGCTGAGGCATCAAAGAAGGCAGCTGAACAGGCCGCCGAAGTTGGGATAGAGTTATTTAGAGAGTTGATGGGCAGACCTAAGGAAGTAGGTAGAACGACCGAGCAAGTAGCCAGAGATACCGCCGAAGCTCTGACGAAAACATCCAGGGAATTCTTTAGCCAAACTAAGGAGATAAGCAAAGAGACCGATGAGGAAGCGGTAAGCGAGGTAGGGGAAGCCAAAGTAGAAAAGAAAAAGGAAGCTAAAAAAGACAAGGGTAGAGTAAGGTCTCGCCTGGAAGCCCTGGAGAGGATGTTCGTTTCCAGCAAGAATGTACCAGATGATGAAACAGACGAGGATTAAATCCAGATAAGCCAGGAAGCCTGGCATTGATTAATTATAGGCTTAGCCTATTAATCATAGCAGCGAGGGTATATCCTTGAAAGCCTCCTCAATTCCTCTGTGTTGGAATTCTATACCTCCCTGCCTCCTTTTGGCAGTAGAGATGGCGCTAATCGTCTTAGTAAAATAGTTCATAACTTTTCTTGAATTGATAAGTTCGGACAGTATAATGGTAACCTCTAGCGAGCCCTTTCCCCTGGGGTAATCGCCGCTCCGTATTATAGCCTCAATAGCCATACTTTTTAAAGAAGCTGAAAGCTCCTTTATCAGGTCCATATTCATTGCTCCGGGTGGTGCCGTTAGAAGATATAGAGCCTTTCTGGCATCCGTGGGGTTGCACTTGAGCGATAACTCACCCAGGGCTTCATCCATCGCTTGAATCCCCTTTTGGGTTTCAGTGCCCTTATCCCTGAAATCATGCTTATCGCCAAAGGGAAGTCTAATCCGTGGTATTCGCTCTTGACCGTAACCAATTACCGCCCATCCGGCCAGGGTTTGTATTATGTCTCCAGCATCGAGGACCCTTGACCCAATGTACCTGGCATCCGTCTCTTCACCGGCACAGAGTAAGTTATAGAATGGTTTAACTATTAGGTGGTTGATTTTGGCTAGGTTGTTTTTAATCGAGAGATTTTTGGTGATATATCTTTGGTTATCAACCAGAAATATGGCATCGGCTACTAGATAGGCGGATTTGAGGCATATGCCCACGTTATAGATAGACCGTTCCTCTGTCAACTCTTCATATTTAAAAGGGAGGACAATAAGGTTATATACCGGTCTATCTACGTAGCGTTCTTTTAATTGTTGTGTTAATACTGGTACTGCTCCGGAACCAGTGCCACCGGCAGCAGAACCGATTACCAGAAAGGCATCCGTCTCAGCAAATAGGCCAGTTTCTCTTATGCTTTCTATAATCTTATCGCCATCCTCCATGGCTATTTCGGCACCTATTTCGTTCATTTTACCGACGCCGTGACCACCAGTCTTTTTGCTTCCGATGAGAATTCTATGCTGGTAATCAGATTTTATAAAGGTTAGACCGCTTAAATCGGCAATATCAGTATTGATGGCTAAGATATTGGTAACTATACCAAGACCGCGCTGAATATGCGCTACCTTGTTCAATCGGGCAAACTCATCAGCAATTCTGCCGCCGCACTGTCCACAACCTATAATCAGTAATTTCACTTTAAACCTCCATGCTTGCTCTTTGCTTTGACACGAGACTTATTCAAGTTAATGCCTAAAATTGCCCCGAGATTCAATATCTGAAAAGCACCCTGTATTATAAAAGTTTACTTGTTTTATAGAGTCCCGTCAATACCCTATAGAAATCCCCCCTTACAGTCGTCAATATTTTAGTTAAAATAGCTATGAATCGGGCGGGTGTAACTCAGCGGAAGAGTGCTTGCTGACCTTGAGGGAGTGAATGACATTGAGGAACTGAATAAGGTGCCGGAGAAAGCGGTCAACCTTAGGAATATGCTCAAGAACAAAGGGCGGGTCGAAAGAATCGCCACTCATGTGGCAGCATTATAGGGAACATATTGAGCCTCTGGCCTATAAGGCATTTCTGGTGGCGGTTGACAGGGAAGCCTGTGCCATATATAAGACAGAACTGGGCAAACATCTTCCCAGGGAATACTCGGAAGTCGTCTATAGCCCAAGGCATGATGATACCGGAGAACTCGCCCGCTACCACCTCTCAGAGGAACAGGAGAAAAGGATTCGCAAGGATTTTAGGCATCCGGATAAACTACCCAAAATCATGATTGTGACGGAGAAGCTGCTCACTGGCTTCGACGCCCCCATCCTGTACTGCATGTATCTGGATAAGCCCATGCGTGACCACGTACTTCTTCAGGCAATTGCCAGGGTAAACAGGCCTTACGAAGATGAACACGGCAGGAAGAAGCCTTCAGGTTTTGTGCTGGACTTCGTGGGCATCTTTGATAACCTTGAGAACACACTGAAGCTGATTGAAGCTGACGGTAGGTCAGATACGGAAAAGGTTTTCAACCTATTGAAAAGCATAGAGAGGCTTATCATGGACGAGTCGGCAAAGCCTGATGTAAAGTGCCTCAAAGTGATGCAAGGTGATGCAGGGTGTCTCACTTTGAACGGGTAGCTCTACCTAGAAAGGAGGTGATATTGTGCTGTTACCAGATAAAATCGAGAGCCTGGAAGACCTACGTGGAGCTTGAGTAGGAAAGTAGTAGGACAGGACATTTCACGAACTCCATCAGTGAATATCAGATAGTAGAGTTAAACTGCTAGAAGAATATCCTCATCTTTGGCGGGAAGAAGTAACTGTCTGCTAAGAAACACCCTTTTTCCTTCTCACCAAATTTTTGGGTCTGGGAGACTTCCCCCGGCCTTAGTAATCTGGTTAATTTTTATGCTAACAACTCCCTCTGAGATACCTTGGCACTCACCGACTACTTCTACCATGTAACCCCTTACGATATACATCTCATCAACATATTCGCCTAATTCATACCCTTCGTGGGTTATCATCCTCCTTAAATCTACATAGTAACCCGGTGGGACATCCTTGAAGCCCTCAGAGAGTTGAGGTTCAAGTTTTACAGTACAAACACTAAAGGCGGGGAGAAAAAAGGACACAAATGTACGATGTAAAACCAGTTCCTCAGGACGCCATCTCATTTCCAGATAGCAGCCGCTCTCGCTCTCAAGATAGGTATCGACAACAGCTTCAGTGATCCAAACCTTCTTGCCTTTGTACCTGGCATCGGCTGCTACCTCATCTGCCATATACTCTTGGTATAACTGGGTGGCATTTACCTTTATGGGAGGTTGTTCAAGCTGGATAGCCTCAGGAATAAAAACACTTGTCCCGGTGCAACCCCCAGCCAAAAAGACTAGACTGGTGGTAAAAACGCCCAACATAAATAAAAAATGCTTTTTCATCTGATTCACCCGCTTCATTATTTATTAGCAGTTTAACACAACACGATAATTACTTAATATGATATTAATCACATTTGAGTTAGATTTAGGAACCAACCTTACGATGACGGCGCCACGGCAGGAAACAGGCTACGGCAAGTAAGATGACAGATGGTAGGCCAAATACCCAGAGGAAAGTCCAGG
>SDBU01000187.1_pt1 | contig 88944 bp, 79 predicted proteins | sample 2277071 | NCBI WGS metagenome assembly SDBU01 (sample SAMN10397929, study PRJNA504765) | marine sediment metagenome | isolation source: marine sediment core GS08_GC12, 126 cmbsf | place: Arctic Ocean: Gakkel Ridge, Loki's castle | collected 2008
CGGGTAAAGAACACCAGGCCCCGACAGTTCGGCTCTGTGGCCAGGTGCTTCACAACTGCCAAATCCAGGGGGACACTGACCGTCTCCATCCCCGGTGCTACGTCCGCACTACCACTATTGAGCAGCGTCTTGACCTTGTCCGCCGCCCGGTCGTAGATGAGGTCTCGCAGGTTCGCTACTTCTTTTCCATCGGCGGTGGCCCAGGCTTTGACTCCGGTTTGCGCGGCCACGTAGGAGCAGTCTCCCTTGCTGGCCGGTCCCTGGATGGATTTCCCTTCACCCCAATCGACGGCTGAATCCAGGGTAGCAACCTCGAGCTTTCCACCACCATGCTCGCGATACTGAAGCACCACCTTGGCCTCAATGCTTCTGCCCTTATGCTGGTCCAGGAAAGCCTTGATGAGCGCCTGGTCGAAGTCGATGATAAACATCTCAAGAGCCGAATCATTGAGGTCCCGCGCGCGGAGGCGGGTGGCGCCACCGGAGTTAAGACGCGCCTCACTGGGATGACCGGTGATGCGGGCATCCTTAGTAGGCTTCAGCGTCACCTTCTCGCCCAATTTGCGGACCTTGCGCACCGGAGGTGCGACAGGTGCAACCGGCGCGGGTTCGGGCTTTTCGCCGACGGCCAGCACCAGCTTCGGTCCCTGGCCCTCCTGAGGCGCACCCCAGAAGTCCAGCTTGGCCTGCGGGTGACGAGTGAAGAGCACCACGCCCCGACACCAGGGGTCGGAGACCAGGTGCCTAACGATGATGTCATCCAGCGGGATACTGACCGACTTCATATTAGCGGCAACTTCCACAGCAGTATTATTGAGCGCCGTGGTGACCTTCTTCGCCTTCGCATCGTAGAAAAGGTCGCGGAGGTTGCCCACCGGCTCACCCACCGGCGTCGTCCAGGGAGAGATGTCTGTCTGGGCAGCCAGGAAGCTGCAGTCGCCCCTGAGCGCCGGCTTCTGGACGGCTTCTCCCTCACCCCAATCGACGGCCGAATCCAGGATGGCAAGTTCAACCTTGCCCGGTCCGCCACTCACTTCACGCACCTGAAGAAGAAGCTTGGCAGTGATTTTCTTTCCCGCATGCTTATCCACGAAAGCCCTGATGACCCGTCGGTTGAAGTCCATGATAACCAGGTCCGCTGAACTCTTGTCGATGCCCGACACCCGGAGTCGTGTCGCCCCACCTGAGTTCAACTTAGCCTCACTGGGATGACCGGTAATGCGCGCATCCTTGGTGGTTTCCAGGGTAAGGACACCTACGGGAGGCGGCGGGACAGGGGGTTTCTGCGCCGCATGATAGAGGTCACCGATAGCCATAACCGCATTGCGCATGCTCAGCGCATAGTCCTTCCAGGGATTGCCGTAGCGTCCACTGGTAGGCAGGTTGTCGAGTGCAGCTTCCAGATACTTCTGGTCGCCGGTCTTCAAGAACATGAAGCTGTGGGTCTGGGCAATCGTGCCTCCTCGTTTGCCCTGTTCAATGAGTTGGTCGGCGGTCTTCTTGATATAGTTGAAGGCAGCCGGGTCACCTGACATCATGTAATACTTGCGCAGGCCTTCCAGCCAGATACCTGCCTGGAAGCTCAGTCTCAAGTTCTTGTTCTTATGTACTTCCAGCACATGGCCAGCGCGCGGTATCCACTTCTTGTCGCCGGTGAGCATGTAGCCTTGATAGCAGAAGTCCATAATCATGCCCGGCCCGCGGGGCTGACCGTAGTCATTGTCGCCATAGGTCCAGCGATAGACGTAGTCGAGCACCATGTTAGCCACCCCCAGCGACCGATGGTCCCTGAGGAAATACCAGCGGTAGATGACGCCCGCCACCTTATGATGGTTAAAGAGGTTAGAGGCATAGACAGGCGCGGTCTTGTAGTCCCGGGAGTCCCTGGGGTCGTTGCGCACGTGGTCGGTGGGTGGGCAATAGCGACAGCCTCCGATAATCTCCGGCTTTTCGTTGTAGTGCACCGTATGCACATCCGCTACGTGCAGCGCATGGGCTTCGAAGTTGTCAAAGTATTCCACGTTGCCCGTGCGGATGAACTGGGTTGCCATCATCTGGGGATAGCCGTAGTAGTTGCCATCCCAGGCGATGTTCTCCCGCACTGCCACCCCTGGCGTCCATACGTGATGCATGCCATCGCCGTATTCCAGGAATCCATAGGAATCCCAGGTCACACCAGCCTTATTGCGGCCATCCCGGAATTCCTGACAGGCGCGGTTGGCGCTCGCAAAACCCTCGTCGAACGCCTTCACCTTGTCCGTATAGGGCCCATAAAGCTCAGCGCCACCAGCTTCCGCGTAGTCGCCTAACCCTTGCGTATCGCGGCAATACCACTTAGGCGGCGCAAAGGGACGCAGAGGCTTCTGCAAGCCCGCAAACACCCCCGTGAGCTTCCTGGCATCGCCTGCGCCTGAGTGGAACGCCAATTGAACCTCATGCGTGCGCGCCACGCCTGTATAGATTTTCCGAGGCTCAGGATGACGAGCGGGATAGAGCCCAACTCTGACCAGACCGTCCGCCGTGAGCTCCACGGATTTGGGATGGAGCTGCCAGAACCACTTAATACCCGCAGCCAGACCCTTCTTGCCGTCGGAAAGGTCGCCCCAGCCGAAGGTACCGGACTTCTTATCCTTGCCTCCGCCTTGGCCTGTCACCGCGCCGCCCAGGACGTGCTTGCTGGAGGAAGATTGATAGACATAGGCCTCCGCGCTCCTTGATAGACTCCCCCTTGCCGCACCGCCATCCTCCATGCCGAAGAGACAGTTACCTTTCGCGACTGTGGTGGGTATCTCCAGGAACAGTGCCTTAAGTGGAATGTGGTCCGGGGTCTTGCCCTGACGGTTGACGATGGTGACCACCATCTTCACTACGGGGCTGCCTGCGTAAGCGTAAAGTCGGCAGTCGAAATCGAACTTCTTCTCCGGAGAGAGCTTTCCGTAAGGCGCGATCTGGGCTACGAAAGACCCGCTAGCCCGAATCACCACATGCAGCGGCCCGACTTCCTCCAGCACTACCTGCGCATTGCGGTCGTAGAGCGCCAGGTATTCCTGGTCCTCCACCTTGACACCCAGCCCACGGCTGTGGCTGGCTACAATCTGCTGACCGCCGACGCTCGCCGCGTCGATGACGTTAAAACCTTTCTTACACACTTCGAAGACCAGGGCGCCAGTATCGACCACGTAGCGGTCTGCCCACTGTGTGACCTTGACCGTCGCTCTGGGCGTCGGCGCCTTGGCACCCGTGGCCAGGGTGACGGTTGCCTTGCCCTTGGCCGCACAATTGCCGCGGAAGATGAGGTGCACCCAGCGCAGGCTCCCATCATCCCACCACTTATTGACGGGCAGGATTTCGGCAGCGATGGGTTTACCATCTCGCAGCACTACCAGCTCCTCGGTCGATTTGATTTTACCCTTGGGCAGGGGGACGCCTATGGTAATCCACTCTCCCTCGCGAGCAACACCAACGCGCTCTTCCATGGTGAGCGTCACCAGCTCCTCGACTCCATATGCTGCCGAGCTGGCCAGCAACAGCGCAATTCCCAATACAGGCACCATAAACCTACGCATGACCTTGCCTCCTTCTCCCCGTACCAACATTGTCCGACATGTGATTCCGCCTTGCTATCAGCACGGCTGCGCCTGCCCGCGCCATACGCCCGGATTGATTGCCAGGGCAGTCCTTCTCATACTGGTATGGCCGCCGTTGTGCGCGCACCCAGACAAGCATTTTACAATGACCCGATACAAAAGCCAAGTATTTCAGTCAAAAATCTTGTCGATTTTGCTTCGGGCAGTTCCTACTGCTTACGCTGCCGGGCCTTGCGCATAGTTAGATTTCTGTGAGCGCGCCACTGGGGAGCTGTGCAGCGCACTACGGCACTTTGAAAGCTCAGAATTGCTGCTTGCATTCCTGAGGTCAATTCTGATAACTTGCTGACGCCGACTAGGATTAGCACGCTAGCACTTTCAAGAACACAAGCGCGAACCACACATGAAAATACCTTATGACAATCTCAAAGACCTGGCCGAGGGCTGCTGCGAGGTGCGGGTGGAGCACGAGGGCCTTTTACTCGACAGGATGAATGCCGCGCTCCACAAAATCTATGTCAACGGCAACATCAGGAGGCGCGCTTGTTCGACTGCTGGCGTAAGACTCCGCTTTCGCTGCGACTCCTCCTGGGTTTGGGTCTCCTTCAAGTATGGGGAGACGGTGCGGCCGTACCTGGAAGCGGACCTTTTCGTTGATGGTGTGCCTGCCGGCTCCTACGGCCCCAGGCAGAAGACCCACCACTGGGCAGGCGAAATCTTCAGCGCTGATTCCCGGGAAGAGCGGAAGTTTGAACTATGGCTTCCCTACTCCGTGCAGACCTGGGTCGATTGGCTGGAAATTGAAGCGGGTTCACAGATTCATCCCGCCAAGGCAAACCTGAACGTTTGGCTAGCCCTTGGTGATTCCATTACCCAGGGCATGACGGCCACCAGCCCCTCGCTTACTTACGCCTCCGTTGCCGCCCGTGCCACAGACTTGAACCTCCACAACATAGGCGTGGGCGGCCGCACCATGCAGACGGCAGTGGGGAAAGCCGCTAACTCGATTTCCTGCTCCCTCGCTACCATTGCCTTCGGCATCAACGACTGGGCCAGATGCAAAGCCCTCGACCGATACCGGCAGGATACCCTGGGACTCCTGGCGGGATTGTTGGATAGGAAAAAGCATTTGCCTATCGGCCTCATCAGTCCGCTGCCTGTGGTGGGTAAGTCCGAAACTAATGAAGCAGGAGTGGCACTGGAGGAGTTCAGGAAAGTGCTGCGTGCAGTCGCCGACGAGTCCAAGAACGTCACAGTGATTGAGGGCCCCTCGCTGGTGCCTGCCGACCCTGACTACTTTGTTGACGGTGTGCATCCCAACGACCGAGGCATGGAGGAGATGGGCAAGAACCTGGCACCACACCTCAAAGCATTACTTCCGGACTCTGCGTAATACTGGTCTCAGGGGGGGGTAGGCAATGATACAGGAATCGACAGGTAAGCCACAGCTCTTGAAGGCAGGGGAGCGCCCATTCGCATACGTGGAGAAGTCCAATCCCAGAACCTCCTCCCTGGAGTTGCTCACCTATCCCAACTCGGATGCGGAATCCTACTTCTACGACAGTGTGGGCAACCTCACCAGGAAGACTACGCCCGAGGCACAGAACATAGACTTCCTTTACGATAGTATTAACCGGCGCACCAAGCAGGATGCCTCTGATGATGTCCAGTGGTATTACGATGATGTGGCAAATGTCACCAAGCTGAGGCTGTCACGGGACAATGGCAGCAACTGGGATGATAACGTCTACCAGTATGAACAACGCAATAGGCTCACCAAGACCACACTGCCTGATTCCAAGACGCTCACCTACTACTACAATGGCATCGGTGCGCGCACCAAGATGACGGATGTGGCTTCCAACAACATTACCTACCTCTACGACAATGTGCACAGGCTGACGAATGTTGCTAAGGGAGGCAGCGCCCATGCGTCGTATTACTATGATGATGCAGGCAGACGCACCAAGCTCCTCTTGGGTAATTCCACCTATGCTGCGTATCTGTATGATAATGCCAACCGCCTGACCTCGCTTCATAACAAGAAGTCCAATGCGACTGTGATTTCTTCCTTCCAGTATCTGGTGGATGATGTGGGTAATCGGACTAAAATGACGCTTGCAGGTGGGGACTACCTGGAGTATATATATGACGATGCGTGGCAATTAACCAAAGAGACCCGCAAGGATTCTCAAGCAGCGACTCAGTACTACAATGAATTCTTGTATGATGGCGTTGGCAATCGTACGACGCTGTATTACTATGATGCTCAGGATACAGTAACCACCAGCTACCTGCACAATGCCGCCAACCAGTTGACCCAGGATGCTGATGGAACGACCACGAATACCTATACATATGATGATAATGGCAACCTGACCCGCAAGAACGATGGTGCCAGTAACTTTGACTACTTCTGGGATGAGTTCAACCGCTTGACCAGGTATGATGCGCCGGGTGCCAACAATGATGGAACTTACCTCTACGACCAGAGCTGGAGGCGCATGACGACCACAGTGGGCGGCACTACTACCGCATTTTTCTATGATGGTGCAGATGTGATTGGTGAGTATGGCGGTGGTGCCTGGCAGAGAACATACGTCACGCCTATGCTTGACCAGAATGTGAGTATCACCACAGGTGGAAGTACCTACCATTATCATCAAGACGGTTTGGGTTCAGTGCGCAATCTCACCGATTCGAATGAAACGGCGCAGAATTCCTATGATTATTATGCGTTTGGCAGCGTTTACGGAAATCCTACCGAAAATGTTACCCAGCCCTTCAGGTTCACTGGTAGGAGGTGGGATGCGGAAAGGGGTGAGTATTTCCACCGGTATCGGAACTATAATCCGGAGTCTGGACGCTTTGACGAAAGAGATCCCCTTGGAAGAGGTAGTTGCTCAAACTTTTACACGTACGTTAGCAACGGTCCATTGAATTACGCAGACCCGATGGGGCTCCAGCGGAGCAATGTCGGTAGGTGCAAAGGGAAGCCAACCAAAATTGGCAAGATATACATGTACCCGAAGCAGCAGTGCTTCGCGGATTGCATGGACTGTTGTGACACAGCGTATGGGATGGCGTTCAGGTCTTGTGTGCTAAAGCTTCGCATCCTCAAGAAACTCAGATGTTTTCTCGAACTTTACCCTCGCCTTATGAACTGTCATATAATGTCGTGTCCTACGAAAATACCAGTCTTCTAGGGAGGCCGGCGTCTATGCGCAAACGAGCAATTTGGGCCGGAGTGGCAGGTGTGTTCTTGGGTATCGTTGCCTTTGTGCTAGCCTCTTGCTTGATGGCGCTCTTTATGTGGCTGGATCTTCCCCACTATACCCGAGTTGCCTTGGGGCCGAGTAGGCCATTGCTTGCAGAGCGTCTTTCACTACTGGTTGTTCAACTGCCTGGCCTGATTGCGTTATCGGGGGTATGTTTTCTGGTAGGCCTTGCATTGCGAACAGGTGACTGCTGCGTGGGAATGTTAGCGTGCGCGACTTATTTTGTGATCAACACTGTTTCACAAGCCGCCTGGTTGGCCCAGTCCTCTCATTTGGACTTGCAGAAAGAAGTTTCGGTCCTGGCTTTCTATGGAAAGATGGTTCTTACGAACCTATTACCAGTTGTGTTCGGTCTTCTCTTGCTCGCACTTGGGAGGTGTCTACGGCTGCGCCACGAGGAGCGGCACACATAGCCGTGGTAATAGGGGACAGAGCCCAATGACAGTGAAATAAGCTATGCGCTTGCTGCCTGGCGCCGCATGACTACCACGGTCGGGGGCACGGCTACTGCTTTCTTCTATGACGGTGCTGATGTGATTGGTGAGTATGGCGGCGGTGCCTGGCAGAGAACATACGTAACACCTATGCTTGACCAGAACGTGAGTATCACCACAGGTGGAAGCACCTACTACTATCATGCTGACGGACTCGGCTCAGTCAGAAATCTCACAGACTCTAGCGAGGTGGCTCAGAACTCGGGAGGGGGGGGGGACAGAGACCATTTTCTAATTCGGGGGACGTCATACATAATTCCGATACTACAACGAGTTCCTCCACAATTCAGTAGGCAATAGAGCCAGGCTCAACTGCAACGATGGCACCAGCACCATGTTCTTCTACCTGTCGAGAGCCTCCCTTCGGGTCCGAGTCTCAGGGTCGAAGACAAGGTCGAGCGATGACGAGGCAGACGTGGTTGCAGGCTATTCAGGAGACAACCTACAAGAAGCTCCCATTTCTGCTTGACACATAGGCGGCTCTGCGGGCACTCTAAAGCGTCTCGTGCCGACGGGAGGTGCTGCCTTGAGAATGCTGCTGGTCAATCCTCCGGTTAACAAGGCGCTTTTCGAATTCTGGGGACATAATATCAATTGTTGACCGTGAGTGTTGGTGCTGATAGGATGCGTGCAGGGCGAGGATTGCACGAGTAGTGGCGCCGGATTTTCCGCCATCTTTTAGAGAAGGAGGCAGGGAAATAGGTACTATGTCCCCGGATTTCACGGATTTCAAGCTCAGCTGACTTCGAAAGTGGCCTGCCGCTCTGTGCTTTCGCCATAGCCGATCCGGGTTGCTTTAGAGCGAATTGTGGTGGTTCCCACCGGCAGGCGTATCGGCGCACTGTAGAGCAGCCAGTGCGGATCCTCGCCGTCCTCAAAAGTATATGCTGTGGAGGCGCCTTGTGTAGGGCAGTGCAGTTGCAGCATGACCGTCCCAGCGAAGGTGCCGCCATCAGGGGAGGTCACGGTGCCATCAGCCTCAGCCGATAAGGGTATGAACACCACCGGCGCCGTCCTCGGCTGCTTTCCGTCTGGATACCAGATGCGCTTCATGTTGACCTCGTCAATCTCGCCGAGGTCGCCTACCCGCCGGCGCCACTCCGCAAGGGCCTGGCGCATGCGCAACAAGACCTGGCGGCAGGCTGGATCGTCAGCCAGGTTGTGGAATTCGTAGGGATCGTTCTGGAGGTCGTAAAGCTCCTCGCTAGGTCGGCTGGTCTCGGCAAACCAGCACTGCGGTCCTTCCAGTTTGCCAGCAGTGTAGCGCCGCCAGATTTCCCGCATAATCGGGTGCCGATTGCGATAAGGGATCCACAACATGCGCGGCAAGTCTGGGCGGAAGTTTCGTATGTACTTATAGCGACAATCGCGCACGGCACGAACCATGTCGTAAGACTCGTCGAAGCGATCACGCGTCGCGTACACGTAGTCACGCTTCAGGCCACCGGGTCCGCTGAATGACCGTCCCTGCATATGCGCAGGAATGGGCGTACCCGTCAACAAAAGCACCGTAGGCCCGAGGTCGATCATGCTCACGAGGCGGTCGTCCGTCGAGCCGGGCTTGAGGTGCCCTGGCCAGCGCACGATGAGAGGCACGCGGATGCCACCGTCGTAGAGCCAACGCTTCGAGCGGGGCAGTCCCTCCCCGTGATCACTCCATATAAACACGATGGTGTTATCAGCGACCCCGTCTTCCTGCAGTTCCTCCAGCAGCTTACCGACGATGCGGTCATTCTGGGCAATGTGGTCATATTGGCGGGCTAGGGCCTTGCGGCAATCCAAAGTGTCGGGCAGATAAGGAGGAAGGCTCACGCTGTTCGGGTCGGTTGTCACTTGGCTGCCCTTTTTCTCCCACATGCCACTCTCATGGGTAGCATTGAGATTGAACACGGCAAAGAAAGGCTGGTCCGGGCCGCGCCAGCGCCAGTGCGCTCCATCGCGACACCAGTCCCAGGCTGTTTGAGGAGGCGTGAACTGGTAATCAGTCTTCGAGTTGTTTGTGCAGAAATATCCTGCGGCTCGCAAGTATTCGGTGAAACATTTCACATAGTGGGGAATCATTGCCGAGTAGGGCGTAGCCATCTCCGGTGTAGCAGGATTCTGGTGCGTCGTACGCATGTGGTGCGTGCCGATGGCGGTCGGGTACATGCCGGTGATTACGGCTGAGCGGCTGGGCGCACACACGGGAGCAGTTGTGAAAGCATTCGTGAATAGACACCCCTCTGCGGCGAGCCGGTCAACGTTAGGCGTGCGGGCCACGCGGTCGCCGTAACAGCCGAAGCGCGGTGTCGTATCCTCGAACGAGATCCACAAGACGTTCGGGCGCTTATACATGATAGGACTCCAAGACAAGGAGCTCCATTACCTGATGTCACGCGCTTGTAGGTCTTCAGCGAAAGAGGCAATTACGGGGCATTGGATGAAGTAAGTATTTATCGGCAATCATCTCATTATGTTCAATCAATACGAGGGTCAATAAAGCAGGCGGAATGAGCCAATTCTGCCAGAGCGGGTTACACGCTGCTCTTGTGTCTGATTTACCTGAGAAGCTTTGAGGACGTAGGTACCTCCGCCCCTGGTGACTGGTGCAGAAGCCAGTAGTCGCAGGCGGGCCAGTAGCCACCCACGCGTAGCAGGTTCTCGCCTGTCCCCTCGCCTAGCACTGCCTTCTTGTAGCGCTCCTCGCCGGTCAGGTGGTAGAGCACTGTGAAGAGGGTGGAGAACGTCTGTGACTTGTCCTCCTTGCCCAAGGCAAGCGCTTTGCAAAGTTCAAGCGCGTGTTCGTTGCCAGTGTGAAGCGCGGTCATGGCGGCGGCCCGGCTGTAGATCTGAGTGAACCAGCCGTGATACTCACCCGGCTCCTTCTTTACATCCGCCGGCTGATATCCGTTAATCGTGTCTATGAGGCACTGCTCAGCGGCTTTATCGCCGGTGAGTTCCCAGTAGCGCTCAAGTGCCCGCCAACCCCAGCCATGTGCGCGCCAGGGCCACGAGCCACCCAAGCGCGTTCCCCCGCGCCCGGCAAAGTAGCCGCCGTGAGCTGCCACGATGCGCATGTTCTCGAAGCAGCGAATGTCTCCAAAGAGCAGGTAACGGTCGTAGAGCAAATCCAGTGTCGTGTGCTCAGGATTGAGAAACAACCACTGGGAGCGCGCCCAGAGCCCCTGACTATACTTCTCATACTCCTCGGTCTCCGGCTGCGGGCGATTGGTCCAGTCTTCGCTGCGGTTGGCGCGGCGAAACTCCTGCCAGTCCTTGAAGCCGAACGGGTCCTGCTCATCGACGCGATAGCAGCGCACGTCGCGGAACTGACGGCTGCGCGCATTGCCGACGGCCAGCCACTGCGGGAGTCCCGTGACGTACCAGCGCCAGAGATAATTGTCTTCCGAGATGGGCTGGCGCGCGCCACGCTTGCCATGCCCGCCTTGCGAGCGCCAGCGCTCGCCGAAGACCTGCCAACCGTAGGCATTGCCATAGAGCTTGTCGGTCGTGAGCGCGCGGGGGTGGTCGATGGCAACCTTAGTGCCTGGTGGGTCGAACCCTTGAGTGGGCGTCGTGAAGGGGCCGAGGTCACTGAGGGCGCCGGTGGCAGCGATATGTTCGACTTCGGGCCGAGGATACAGTCGATGGTCCCACGCATCGGCGATTACCCCGGCCAAAGGACGACTGTCGCGGTCAGTAGGATAGAGGCCCTTGGCTTTGGTGCTGTAGAAATGGAGAATGATTTCGTGACCCTTGCCTGATGTGTCCTCCAGGAAGTGAGGCACCTTGGTTTCGCGTGGAAAGAAGGCGAGACGCAGTGTCCCATCCGCAGCTACCTCGACTGCCTTGGGGAACTGCTGCCAGAAGTGCTTGGTGTGGACGATGAGCCCGCCTCGGTTGCTCCACAGGTGCGCAAGACCGCGGGCCTGGTCGCCCTCAGCAATGATTTCCTCCCGTCCTTGCGAGCGCTTGTATACACGGTAGCCCCTGAAACTGACCGTTTTGCCCTCCGGGTAAGTCCAGCCTGAACTATGCATGTTCCCAACGCCCGGGCACTTCTCCCAGGTGTCGGCGCCGTTGGAATCCTGATAAAGACACACAGAGGTGTCGTCTTCCAGCGTGGCCCAAACACTGGAAGCCCTGATTTCTCCTGGCTTGCCAGTGGGCGTTTCGTCGCCAGTTAGCAGGACTTTTTCGGCGCCACCTGCCAGCTTCATCACCAGAGACGCGTCTTCGAATGTGGGGGAGCCAAGACTCTTGGGCGGGTTGTTGGTGATAATCACATCCGCATACACATCCGTGCCGCCCGCGTAGAAATGCAGAAAGACGTCGTAGCCATACATCCCGGGACGATAGCCCTTACCCTCGCGGGCCAGGTGCTGCCCGCGGGCTCGCAGGCACACCCGCAGTGGTCCGCTCTCGATTATTTCTACTGACTTGGTCCCCTCGCTGCTGTAATACTTCTCACCATAGGTGTCTTCGAGCACCGTGCCACAGTCAGACGTGGTGGCCAGCAGGTTCTCATTGTCGCTGAACTTGCCGTCGCTGTTGGTATCCACGAAGGCCTTTTCCAGGAAGGAGAATCTCTTCCGATTGATAACGAAGCGCGCGGGGCCGGTAGTGATTGTTATGACATCTCTATTCTGTTCGACGGCCAGTTCCGCCTTGGGCTTTGGAGCTGCCAACTTCTCGTTTGTCAAATAGAAGGTCTGGCTCTCCCTGGCGCCGATGCTGGTGGCGAAATCAACCAGCACCCAGCGGATGGAGTTATCGGCCCGCCACCAGCGGGCCAGGACCCGGAACTGGGTGGGTATAGGCATCAATCGGCCTTGAGCATCCTTCCTCGCCAGCCGTAGCTCCGAAACTTCCTTCGCCTGACCAGCGAGCAGGGGAACGCCGATGGTCACGTAGCGAAGCCCACCCACCCCGCCTTCCTCAGTAACGTTCAGCTTTACTTCCCAGGCATTGATAGGTCCCGCCACCAGGAGTGCCAACAGGTTCAATAACAGGATTCGCTTCCACATGTTTTCTTACCTCCAACCTGAACGTTTTCACCCAGACTTGCCTTCCGGTCATCTCCGGATTTCCCGCGGACAACCACACACCCTGTCCCGGTGGTTCTGGCCACCCGAGACCAAATCTTTCCGCAATGATATGATAACAGCCGGGGGAGTGTGGTCAAGACGAAATGTGGAAGCAAGCACACTCAGAGAGCACCGAAGTGGAGTTTGGTCTATATCATCAGGAAAGGAGAGTTACTGTCAATCCTGGCAGAGTGAGTTATCGACGTTCACAACCAGAAAAGAGAATACCCGGGTTCCGCGCAAGGCAGAATTCTTAAGGTTGTGGCGATTCCACACTCTCATTGGCTGTGCCAGAGTCAAATAGGACGAAAGTGCTCCTCCTCATGTCTTACCTGTTCATTACCACCAGGCAGCGAGCTCTTGGTTCACGCAATCAATCACCAGAACCTTCGCACCCCGAATTTTTCTTGCGTTGAGTTCGACCAAGGCCTCATTTGCTTCTTCCAATGCAAACTCCTGGACTTCAGGCTTAATGGGAATCTCAACTGCCAGTTCCAAGAATTCACTGAGGTCTCTACTGCTCACGTTGGCCACACTCTTTATCTCCTTTTCCAGCCAGAGATAGGCAGGATAATCCAATTGCAGAAGATAGTACTTATCCCCCTCCCCCTTGCGAATAGCATTTATCACCAGTCTTCCGCCGGGCTCCAGGTTCTGCAGAGCTTCTATTATGGGTTTCCATACCGGCGTGGTGTCAATGATGCAATCCAGTTTCTCCGGGGATGCCTGGGCGGTGTCGCCCGCCCGGGTGGCTGCGAGTTCTCGATCAAATGCGCTTTCCTTTTCACTTCGGGCAAATACGAAGACCCTGGAGTTCGGATATTGATGTCTTGCCAGCTTCAGCACAATATGAGCCGAAGCCTCCAATCCGGTAAGTCCCGGATTCCCTCCGTCCTGGAGGCCGGTTAGTCTCAGAGACCGGTAGCCAATGGCACCAGCACGCAAGAGAGGAGCGGCTTCCAAATCGGAAAAGACGTCGGAAATGTGCTAAGCGAAATCTGCCAAGACGGTCATGAACTGCGCATAGTCGCCGTTCGCATCCCTGCCCGTCGCTTTGAAACGACGACATAAGTTCTCATTACCCTCTTGGCAGAACTTGCATTTTCCGCAAGCTGAATAGAGCCAGCCTATTCCGACCCGGTCTCCGCTCTTGAAGGCACTTGCGTTACGGCCACTTTCGGCGGCGCGGGCGCGTACTTGCTCAGGTAGTAGAACAGGTACGGGCCGGCCCGCATGGCGGAGGCGAAGTCCTTCTCCTTGCCCGCGTCGTACTTACGGGAAAGGGCTCTCACCCCCAGGTCCAGGAACTCCCGGTCGCCGGTTCTGGCGTACATGAAGCCGCCGAGATAGGCTGTGAACCCGTCAGCCGGTTTGTGCTGCTTGAACCTCTCGCCCCAGGCAGTGAGGGATTCCATGGCCACCGCATCGCCTGTGTTCTCGTAGAACCGCATCTGGCCCTCGACCAAAAGACCCGTCTGGTAGCCGCCCGGCCTTCTCTCCTTGGCATAGGGGTATTTGACCTTTTCGAGAACCTCACGTCCCCGTTCGAGCCACTGCTTCTGCGCCGGGGTGCCCGCGGTGTGCTCCACGAACTTGGCAATCTCAATCATAATGTTGCCCGAGCCTCGAGGTTGGCTGCGACGGTCGCCCTCTTTATAGGTCAGGATGTGGTTGCCGATTTCGTCGAGAACGTCCAGCATGCGGTGGTCAGCCAGGAAATACCAGCGCGCAAAGATGCCTTCAGCTTTGTGGTGATAGAACGTATGCGAGATGTACACCGGCGCCCTCTCGCTGTCGATGCGCACGTGCTCCACCGGTGGGCAGTAGCGACTGGCTCCCACCCAGTGCTGTTCCGGGTCGTAATGAGCTGTGTGCACGTCGGCTACATGCAGCGCATGTGATTCGAAGTGGTCGAAATAGCCCAGCTTGCCGGTGCGGATGAAGTGCAGCGCCATCATGTGAGGGTAGCCGTAGTAGTTGCCGTTCCACTGCGGCCTGCGCCTGCCGCCCCTTGACAGTGCCCAGTGGAAGTTGTCGCCCCAGACCAGGAGCCCGTAGTCGTCGCGGAGCATCCCGGCGCGTCTGCGTCCGTCCATCAGCCTGTTGAACTTCTGGTACTGAGCATCGAAACAGGCGTCCCAGTTCTTCACCGCCTCGCGGAACTGAAGTTCATACTCGTTCAGGTCGGCATTCACTACTTTCCCGAAGGACCAGGTGTCCTGGCAGTACCAGCGGGTAGGGGCAAAAGGCCGCAGCGGATCCTCCATTCCCGCGAATTGACCGGCCAGCCGCGCGGCATCTGTGGCCTCGTGGAAGACGAGCTGCAAGTAGTGCGTGCGGGCTACACCGGAGTAGATTTCTTCCGCCTTACCGTGGCGGCCCGGATAGAGCCCGATGCGGACGACACCGTCACCGAAGAGCTCCACCGACTTGGGATGCATCTGCCAGAACCAACGCACACCTGCCGCCAACCCAATGCTACCGTCGGATAGGTCTGCCCAGCCGATCCGCTTCGACTTGATGCTCTTGCCCTGGGACGAGCCGCTGACGGCGCCGCCATAGGTGATGGTGTCGGAGTCGGAGACATAGACGAACGCTTCTTCATCGGCGGCCAGCTTGCCTGCCTTGGGCCCTTCTTCGGTCTCAGCTCCGAAGAGCACCTGGCCTGCTTTAACAGTGGTGGGCAGTTCTACGTTCAGCGAGGTCAGTGAGATGTGGTCATTCCGCTTGGACCCTTGCGCCATGATGAAAGTGTAGGTGAGGCGCACGACCGGAGAGTTATTGTAAGCGTAGATGCGGGCAACGAAGTCCAGCCGCTTTTCGCTGGCGTCGGCATTCTTGTGAGCACCCGTCGCCTTAATCACCACGTGCAGGGGGCCGGATTCCTCCACGACCACCTTCACGTCCGGGTCACTGGCTGTAGTAAACTCTGTGTTGCCTTCCACCAACACCCCGCCGCGGGTGTGTGGAGCAATCACCTGATGGGCAGCATCGAAGGCGCCCCGGCCACTTGAGTCCACCCATGCCGAGTCGATCAGGTTGAAGCCCTTCTTCCTGACCACGAACTTCAAGGGGCCGGTAACCACGGTAATTGCCTCGGCACGGTCCTGAACCCTGAGCTTCCATTGCCCCGCTGGCGCCCGGGCCTGTACCAGCGTCACGGATGCCTTTCCCGACGCCGGGCAATCGCCCATAAAATAGAGATGCACCCAGCGGAGCGAGCCGTCCTTCCACATGACTACAGGTCGGACCTCGGCCAGGATATCCCGACCGTCGGCGCGCTTAAGCGTCAGCTCGCCCACCGACTTGACCAGACCCTCAGGCAGCGGCACACCGATGGTAATGGGCTCGTCCTTGCGGGCCAGGCCAACCCGCTCTCGCATGGTCAACTTGACCAGGTCTCTGGCGCTGGCTGACGAGGAAAGACAGAGCACTGTCACCATTAGCAGCGCAAACAACCGTACGCTCCGAGAAATTCTAACCGACATCTGACCCTCCTTTCCGGCTGATAGCTATCGCGGGAAACTCATCCCGATTCCCGTCTCCTCCTGAGCAAGCTGGGCTCTCATCAAAAAATCACTCGCCAGGACTCGTCGCACCTTCTTGGGGAAATTAGATACCACCACCATACAGAATTCTGTCTATTATGCAACTCGTTGATTACAAAAAGCTTGTTGCCGCACTCCGTTTTGACCGGTCTTAGGACTTAGAAGCCTGACTGGTGCAGCTCATCTTCTTGTGGGGCCGACGTAGGCCTTGCTGACCACGATGTCGTCGCATAATACACGGTTAGTGAGGTTCGGATTTTGAACCTTGTTGCGCTCGATGGAGCATCGGGTGACGTAGTGCAGCAGTCAGAAGAAATTAACCTTCAAATCCGCGCTGGTTAAGCCCGAGGGAAAGCCCTCTGCTGAGCGCGTGGTAGCCGACTTCGGCTATTAGAGTGTTGCTTCTCGTCTTACCTCAGGGTAAGTTGGGGGGTGCTCTCTTAGTTTTCGTCCTGGTCGGTGCCGGTGATGGCGAGAGGAAAGGAGGGATTGCAAATGAGTAGCGCAGAGGAGGTTGAAAAGGAAGCTTGCCTGGAGGACGGGACAAAGCAGCACCTAAGGCAGCTTCATAGTATCCTGTTAGCGAGCCTTAGGCAGCGCGAGGCCGAGGTGCTCAGGTTCCTGGGTTTTGTCATCCCTGCCTTCGTGGGCTACGTTTGGCTGCTGCGCGTGCGCCCGGGCCCGCGGACATTTGCCGCCGGCTCGATAGGCGTGATGGTGCTGCTCTTCTGGGGCGCTGCCATCCTCACGCCCTGGACCAAACCTAAGTGCCTGGCCGGGAAGGGCGCTTTGACCTCGGGGGTGGCGCCCGAGCTCTTTGCCGTGCACAAGTGGGGTTTCCTGGTATCATCCGCTGTGGTTTGGGGTGTGGGCATCCTGTACATTTTGCTTAAGCGCCCGGATGTGCTCGGGCTGGTATTCCTGGTGCTGGCTTTAGTAATAGGCATGATGGTTGTGAGTTGGCTGGGACGCCGCTATTCACAGAAATATGATGACCTTCTCAAAGCCGACAACCTCCTGAGCAGCATGCTGCAAGAAGAATCCTGAACCACAGAGCAAGCGCTGGTGGAAAAACTTCTTAATCGGGTAGCCTGCCGAATACATCCCAGTAGCGCTATGCCGGAGTCGGCTGTTCATTGCCGGTACCCCTTCGCATCTCCTTGACAAACACACCTTTGCCTGTATAAGTGTTAACCACTGAACTCTAACCTCATAAGAGGAGGATGCACGCCGTGAAGCAGGTAAAGATAGCCGTGGCGGGGCTGGGGACGATGGGGTTCGGTTGGCATTGTAAGACGCTGGCCAAGCTTTCGGGCTTCAAGCTCACTGCCGCCTTTGACCTTTCCAAGAAGCGTCTGGAATTGGCTGAGGAAACCTATCACATCCAGCTCTTCAGTAACTGGAAAGCATTCCTCGAAAGCGACACTTACGACCTTCTCATCATTGCCACTCCTTCTGTTTTCCATGCCAAACAGACAATCGATGCGCTGAATGCGGGCAAGCACGTGGTAGTGGAAAAGCCCATGTGTTTGACTACCCGCGAAGCCGACCGCATGATTGCCGCCGCCAGGGAGAATGGGCGGATGCTCTCCGTTTTTCAGAACCGCCGCTGGGATTCGGACTACCTGACTGTCAAGCGGGCCGTCGATAAAGGATTGATCGGCAAGCTCTATTCGGTCAGGCGGGTGGGGGTAACCTATAGCCAAATGATGCGCACTTTCGGCGTCAGCGAGTTTCGTCCCGGCTGGCGGTGTGAGAAGAAGTACGGAGGTGGGCTGCTTTACGACTTCGGCGCCCACTACATTGACCAACTGCTGCAGTTGGTTAAAAGCAGACCGGTGGACGTCTATGGGAACCTGGAGGGACTGCGCTGGACCAAGGATGCGGACGACTGGTTCCTGTGCGTGATACGGTTTGCCGATGGCATGGTGGCGCAGATAGAGGTGGCCCGCATCTCACCTTTGAGCTTTGGAGGCCTGCATCTTTTCGGTTCAAAGGGCGCCATTTCAGGCAGGCAAATCAAGACCATGAAGGATGGTCGGGAAAGGGAATACGAGCTTAAGCCCGTCAGGGACGATTGGCCTGCCTACTATCGTAACATTCACAAGGTCCTCACCCGCGGCGCTGGCCTTGCCGTCAAACCGGAGGAGGTTCGAGAGGTCATACGGGTGCTGGATGCCATCCGCAAGTCATCAGCCCAACGCCGGGTCGTAAAGCTTGCTTGAGTCGTCTTCAGGAGACCGGTGCGGAATGTTCGGGTGGCAAGGCTGCATAGGGGATTAGGATGGGATGCATAATCGTCATAGTCGCCGCCATCTGCCCCAGGGCTCTGATGTTTTTCCTTTGGCTGTTGACCGACTGGTTCAGCCTGGCTTTCCGGAGCTGGCTGTGGCCGCTTCTGGGCTTCCTTTTCATGCCCTATACAACTCTCGTCTATATGGTTGCCATGCTCAGGGGGGGTCAACTTACTCCGGGATGGATTGTCCTCTTGGTAATTGCTGTTCTTGCTGACCTGTCGGGGCACGGTTCTTCGACTGAAGTGATGCGCCGCCGTGCTTGATTGCAGCTAACTTCAGAGTAACGTGAGCTCTTTGTTCCTCTTGTAGTTGACAGAAAGGAGAGGCAATGAAATACAGTGCAACGACGGTGATGCTGCCTGAATACAGTATGGAAGAAGCTGCCCAGATGCTTTCAAGGCTGGGCTTCGATGGCATCGAGTGGCGGGTGCACAGAATCCGTGAGAATCAGAAGGGTAAACCCTTCAGCCCCTGGGGGAATGTCAAGAATGACCTGAGCCCCGACAACCTCTTGGCGCAGGCGGAGCAGTTGAAGAGAGTGTCGGCAGAGCATGGCTTGACGATAGCAGCATTGGCATCTTATCCGGAAGCTGACCAGTTGGCAGACGTGAGATTGGTAGCGGAAGGCACAGCGCGATGTGGCGCGCCATTTTTTCGCGTGCGCATACCGGGTAGCGTCTATAATCGCACGGTGAACGTCAACGTTCTTTATGAGCGCGCGGTGGGCGCATTTGGGAAGGCCTGCGAAATTGCGCGGGAGTTCGGGGTGCGCATCATCGTGGAAACGCACAACCACACCATCGTCTGCTCCGCCAGTGCTGCCTACCGGCTGGTCTCCAACTTCACCCCCCAAGAGATAGGCGTCATCTATGACCTGGCTAATATGACCAGTGAAGGATACGAGCAGTACCGCATGGGCATGGAGCTTCTGGGGCCCTATATGCTGCACATGCACATAGGTAATGGCTACCCGGTGAAAAAGGGCACGCGTGAGGACGGGTCGGCAAATTGGCAATGGACGAGCTCGGACCTTGCCGAGGGCATCACCGACTATGCGCAGGTGCTGGCGGACCTCAAAGCAGTTAGGTACGACGGCTTCATGTCGCTGGAGGATTACCGACCGCTGGAACCCAAAGGGCGGGAGGATATGCTGGCGCGCAACCTCAGGTATCTCAAATCACTGGAATAGTTCCGGCGGCGCACCCTTGTAGGTCCGCGCTGCTTTCAGATGCTTCAGAAGTTCACCGAGGTCCCAGGTAGGTCGCAGGGACTGAACCATCCTTGAGGTAGGTGGCCAGTTCAGGCACAATGGCAGGTCGAAAGGGAATCTGGCTCAACTGGTCAGGCGGGAAAAGTTCTGCCGCCTTGAGGGTGGCATCCGGGCTCAGTTTTAGTCTCAGTGGCAAGGACGCAGGGCACACTTCAAAATAGAGGTTCAGGACGTGCCTTGTCTCCCGGATGAAGTCATTCACGAAGGCAAGCTTGCCTACTTCGATATCCAACCCCAGTTCTTCCTTGTATTCGCGTGAAAGCGCTTCGCGCAAAGATTCACCCCGCTGCACCCTGCCACCAGGCAGCACCCAGTAGCGGTCCTGTGCCCCTTTTTCGTGTTCCACCAGAAGCAGCTTGCCCTGTTCGCTCAAAATCCCCGCGACCCGGATTTCAATTTCCATCAACTTCTTCCTTATCAGGTCTGGCGGACGGCTTGCATGAGTTGGCGGACAAGTTTCGGGTCTTTCTTACCCGGGGATGACTCCACCCCACTGGCCAGGTCCACACCGAAAGGCCTCACCTGACGGATGGCCTCTGCCACATTGCGCGGACGAATCCCACCAGCCAGGAGCACCGACCTGGAAAGGTCCGCCACCAGCTTCGCAGCGAGTGCCCAGTTGCTCACCTTGCCCGTGCCCCCACGTCTGACCAGACCCGGTTCAATAGACACGGTATCAACAATGAAGAGGTCCACGCCCGCATCTATGTGCTCCTGCGCGATTTTCAGGAGTTTGTCGAGCAGTTCCGGTTCGCTGTCTGACTTCCCCTCGCTTTCTTGAGCGGGTAGATGAAGAGCCTTCCAGATTGCCGATGGGAACTTTTGCTTGAGAGAAGCAACCAGTTCTGGTGGTTCGAGCCCTTGAAGCTGAACCGCAAAAGGCTTCAATATGGACGCAGCTCTGACGATGTCATCTTCGCTGCGGTCCAGGAAGAGAACTGCCCCCGGAGTCGGCGGGTCCTGGAAGAGAGGGGCTGCTGCTCCCACATCCAGGCTGCGGGGAGAATAAGGGATGCCTACCACCACGCCGAAGAAGTCCGCCCCCTCCCTCGCCACCAAGTCCCGGTCGGCCAGGCTTGTAATGCCACAGATTTTTACCCGTATGTGCTTGCTCATGGTAACCCTGACCCTGAACCCCAAGACCCAACAGACCCAACCCAATTACATTCTAGCAAATCCTGCTCCGCTGAGCAAGATTGAGGTGGCGGCAGTAGCGTGGGCGGGTGCTCTCCCTGCGAGCGCGGCCACTTTGCAATTGACAGGCTTCCCACCTAACCTGTATAGTGAATCTTCCCGATTGCCAGAAGTAGTGTACAACATCACCGCAAACCCGACGTATGTTTCTAAATGATGATGTCTGGAGGAACTGATGAAGAAGCACGTGTATCTCTTCGGTGGGGATAAAGCTGACGGCAACGCTCGGATGAAGGAACTCCTGGGGGGCAAGGGAGCCAACCTGGGAGAGATGGCTGGTCTGGGACTTCCGGTGCCTCCCGGCTTCACCATCACCACCGAGATATGCACCATCTACATGGAGAAGGGTGGTGAGTACCCGCAGAAGCTCTACGATGAGGTGGCCGCAGGCGTCAAGCACATCGAAGAGGTGATGGAGGCGAAGTTCGGCGACGTGCAGAATCCCCTGCTGGTTTCGGTGCGCTCCGGCGCCAGGGTCTCGATGCCTGGCATGATGGACACGGTCTTGAACTTGGGCTTGAACGATACCACCGTGCAGGGCCTCATCGAACAGTCGGGGAATGAGCGGTTTTCGTACGATTGCTATCGGCGCTTCGTGCAGATGTACGGCGACGTGGTGCTGGGTCTCAAGCCTGTGGAAAAGGATGAGTTGGATCCCTTCGAGGTGATTATTGACAAGAAAAAAGAGGAGAAGGGCGTCACGCAGGACACGGAACTGACCACCGAGGACCTCAAAGACCTGGTGGTCGCGTTCAAGGCGGAGATCAAGAACAGGCTGGACGTGGATTTTCCGGAAGACTCTATGGAGCAGCTCCGGGGCGCCATCGGCGCCGTGTTTGGTTCGTGGAATACGTCCCGAGCCATCGCGTACCGGGAACTGAACAATATCCCCGGACACTGGGGCACGGCGGTCAACGTGCAGGCCATGGTGTTCGGCAATATGGGCGCCGACAGCGGCACGGGCGTGGCGTTCACACGTGACCCGGCTACGGGTGAAAACGTGTTCTACGGCGAGTATCTGATGCACGCGCAGGGCGAAGACGTGGTGGCCGGCATCCGCACGCCCCAGCCGGTGAACCTCGCGCAGAAGCGCAAGACGGGCACGGAGTTGACCTCGCTGGAAGAAGAGATGCCTGAAATCTATGTGCAGCTCGAGGAAACCGCCAAGAAATTGGACACGCACTATCGGGATATGCAGGACATCGAGTTCACCATCCAGAAGGGGAAGCTCTGGATGCTGCAGACCCGCACCGGCAAGCGCACGGGGTTTGCAGCCTTCAAGATGGCGGTGGATATGATGCGGGAAGGGTTGATCACCAAGAAAGAGGCCCTGATGCGGGTGGAGCCCGAGCAACTCGACCAATTGTTGCGTCCCGTGTTCGATCCCGAGGAGAAGGCCAGAGCCACGTCACAGGGCAAGGTGCTGGCAAAGGGCCTGAACGCCGGTCCCGGAGCGGCCACGGGCAAAGCAGTGTTCAACGCGCCGGATGCGGAGGCCTGGGCCGACCGGGGCGAGGACGTGATCTTAGTGCGCATCGAGACCTCTCCGGAGGACATTCGGGGCATGAATGCGGCCAAGGGGATTCTGACCGCGCGGGGAGGAATGACCTCGCACGCTGCGCTGGTGGCCCGGCAGATGGGCAAGGTGTGCGTGGCCGGATGCGGCAAGTTAGAAATTAACTACGGCAAGCGTCAGATGGCCGTGGGCGCGCAGGTCATCAAGGAGGGAGACTACATCTCCATTGACGGCACCACGGGCGAAGTGATGGTCGGCAAGATGAAGACAATGCCCTCCGAGGTGCTTCAGGTTATCGAGGGGCAGCTTACATCCGCAGACTCCCGGGTTTACCGCGACTACGCAGACCTGCTGTCGTGGGCAGACGAAGTGCGGAAATTGGGCGTTCGCGCCAATGCGGATCAGCCCGCGCAGGCCGAGACTGCCTTGGCGTTCGGTGCGGAAGGCATCGGGTTGTGCCGCACGGAGCATATGTTCTTCGAGGAAGACCGCATTGATTCGGTGCGGGAGATGATCCTCTCCGATACAAAAGCGGATCGGGAGAAGGCGTTGGCAAAGCTGCTACCGATGCAGCAGGAGGATTTTGCGGGGCTGTTCCGTGTCATGGACGGGCTGCCGGTGATTATCCGCACGTTGGACCCGCCCCTGCACGAATTCCTGCCGCACGGCGCGGAGGGCATTGCGCAGTTGGCGAAGAAGACCGGCGTGCCTGCGGAGAAGCTCCAGGCAAAAGCGGACAGTCTCCGCGAGACCAATCCGATGTTAGGCCACCGGGGATGCCGGTTGGGAATCGTGTATCCGGAAATTACGGAGATGCAGGCACGGGCTATCTTCGAGGCCGCCTGCCAGGTCGCCAGGGAAGGAATCAAAGTCATTCCTGAGGTGATGATCCCGTTGGTGGGCCACGTAAAGGAGTTGAAGGCTCAGAAGCAGCTCGTGGATCGCGTGGCGAAGGAAGTGATGGCCTCCTACGGCGTGGAGCTGAAATACATGGTGGGCACCATGATCGAACTGCCGAGAGCCGCACTGACCGCGGATGAGATCGCACAGGAAGCAGAGTTCTTCTCTTATGGCACGAACGACCTGACCCAGACCACCTTCGGCCTCTCCCGGGATGACGCCAAGTTCCTCCCGGACTACCTCTCGGCGGAGATCTGGGAGAACGATCCGTTCCAGACCATTGACCAGGATGGCGTGGGCGTACTGATCCGAATCGGGGTAGAGAAGGGGAGGTCCACCAATCCCAATCTGGAAATCGGCATCTGCGGCGAACACGGCGGCGACCCGGCTTCGGTGGAATTTTGCCACAACGTGGGAATGGACTACGTCTCTTGTTCTCCCTACCGGGTGCCCATCGCCCGGTTGGCAGCAGCCCAGGCGGCGCTGGCGGACGAAGCGAAGTAACCTTGAGCCAACCAGGAATGAGAAAACCAGGCACACTAGTCCTGATTTTGCTGGCAGCGCTATGGCACTTCTCGGCGCTGGGGGAAGAGGCCCCTGCCGAACCTGCGCCCCTTCGTTTGCGCGGGCAGCGCTACAGGCTCATGACTCTGGAGGAAGCCAGCTCCCTGGGTCTGGAATTGCCGGAGGTCGCGGACAGCGAGAATGCTGCCCACCTCTACTTGCAGGCGGTGGATAGCTTCGTGCTCCTTCCCAGGGGCGCCTACCAAGCCTACGACTATGTCCTCAAGCACACCTGGCTACCCACAGAAAAGCTGCTGGCAGAGTGGCTGAAAAGAAATGCTCAGGCACTGGAACTGGTAAAGCAGGTGGGGGCAAAGAAGCACTGCCAATTCCCGCTGTTCAAGCCGAAGGACCCCTTACTGGTAAGCATTCCCAATCCGCACCTGTCTTACTTAAGGTCCCTGGCTAACATATTGGTGGTGGAAGGCAAGCGCTTTGAGCACCTCCAGGACTACCAGGCGGCTGCTACGAACTACACGACCACACTGGAATTGGGCAAACATGTCTGTCAGAACCCGATCCTCATTCCCGCGCTGACGGGTCTCTATGCGCTGCGCCTGGGGGAAGAGTCGCTGTCACAACTGCTCACCAGACAGGAGCTTTCGCCGGCAGTGCTGGAAACGCTCTCGGGAAAGCTGGATACCATAGCCTCACAGTTCCCTGACTATGCGTCCACACTCAAAATGGAGCGGAAAAGCTATGAGCAGACGCTGGAGGTTGACATGGCCGGCGAAGAAGCAAGCGCTTACTTTCCTGCTATCAAGACACGCATGGACCCCCACTGGAACCAGCTCCAACAGATGTCTGAGCTACCCACGTCCAAGGCGATAAAGCCGATGGTAGCGTTCGGCCAGATGCTCGAGCAGGAAGTGCGCGCATTGGGTGAAGCGCGTCTGGATGAACTCACCTGGGAGAACCTCAAGAATGCCAGCGGCGCCGAGCAGGAAACTATGGAGAAGCAGTTAGCGCTGGTGTTTTTTACCAACTCGGTTGGCACGTTGCTCAATGCGCGCATCATGTATGCGCGAGCTGAGACAGGCATCCAGGCGCTCAAGCTGATTGTCGCGCTCAACCGCTACCAGGCGAAAAGCGGCAGTTGGCCAAAGGCGCTTTCTCTGCTGAAGCCCGATTACGTAGGAAAGCTCCCTCTGGACCCCTTCTCGAGCAAGCCTTTCATCTACGCGCTCAGCGAAGGCAATTGGACCTTCTACAGTGTGGATTGGAACCTCATTGACGACGGCGGCGAGCGGGGGAATTACCCGCAGTTCTGGCCGGTCAAGGACATGGTCTATCAAAGCTCCCCGAAGCCCATTCCCGCTTATAGCCCGAGGGTTGAGGGGCGCACGCCAGGCACGTAAATAATGAGAATGTCAGTGTGAATCTTGAATCAGCGCAAATTAAGTGGAGGAACGAGCCATGAAGAAGTCCATTAGCTTCTGGTCTTTCAAGGGTGGTCTGGAGGGCACCAGGCCCTTCAAGGATGCTATGCGCGAAGCCAGGCGCAAGGGCTTCGAGGCCATCGAGCTGGCAGTGACGCTCGACGGTGAGCTCAACCCCAGAAGCACCCGCGCTGACTGCGAGCGGGTGCTCGACGATGCAGCGGATGTAGGCATCGATATTGCCGGCCTGGCCTCGGGCGTCTATTGGGACCAGTCCCTCACTGACAATAACGCGTCAGTGCGAGGCCGCGCTCGCCGCTATACGAAGAAGTACCTCCAGATTGCTGCCTGGATGAAGGTGGATGCGGTGCTGGTGGTGCCCGGCGCCGTGGATGTATTCTTCAAGCCCGACCTGGCGCCCGTCCCTTACGACGTCGTCTATAAGCGCTGCCAAACGCAACTGAAGGCGCTGGAACCGGTAGCGCGAAAATGCAAAGTCGCCATTGCCATCGAAAACGTCTGGAACAAGTTCCTCTTAAGTCCCCTGGAGATGCGCGATCTTCTGGACAGCTTCAGGAGCCGCTATATCGGCGCCTATTTCGACGTGGGGAATGTGCTCTTGACAGGCTATCCCGAGCACTGGATTCGCATCCTCGGTAAGCGCATCAAACGCGTGCACATCAAAGACTTCAAGACCTCGGTGGGAACCGCAGAAGGATTCTGTGACCTCCGGAAGGGTGACGTCAACTGGCCCGAGGTGATGAAAGCGCTGCGGGAGATTGGTTACGATGGCCCCATCACTGCGGAGATGATTCCCTGGCACCCGCGCCTTCTCACCCAGACCTCCAGAGCTCTGGACTGGATCCTGGCACAGTAAGCGGAGAGCGGAAAAATGGTTTCTGTCCCGCATTTGCGCTTCTTTTCCCGGCAGGAGGTGGAAGGATGAACAAAGAGAAGAAACCGAACTACTGGGTGTTCTCGAATCATCCTGAAGGACGGTATGGGGAGAGCATCTGGGACATGTCTACGGTCATTCAGACTAAGCGGTATTCGCTCAAGAAGAGTGAGCCTAACCGCGCTTACGTCAAGCCCGGCGACGTTGTTTACATGCGAGTCTACGGAGAGGCCTACATTGGCCGATTTGTCATCGGGGCCGAATGGGAGGCTGAGCCACCTGATAGGCAAAAATGGGAGAAAGCAGTGGCGGGAACTTTCCCGATGACCAATGTTGTGATGTGGTCTCGGCCGCTGCCCCAAGACCTCATCATACGGGATCTGTCCAATCAGAATCACCGCGCGCGGATTGTGGGCATTACCCATGATGATGGTCTCATGATTGAGACCGCGCAGCGTGTCTATGAACGATTGGGTTTCGGCAGCGCAGAAGGCGAGATTGTGGTTCTTGAAAAAGGTCTCGAAGAAGCCATAAAGCCGAACCTGAAACAAATGGGGCTGAAGCTCGCTGATAAGCGGATTCAGCAGCAGTTCGCGATGGGGCCAGGCGTTGGTCGCAGTGACCTAATTTGCACTGATAGGAATGGCGACCTGGTCGTAATAGAATTGAAACGGGGCATGACCTCGGACGAGGCTATCGGCCAAGTGCTTCGATACGTAGGGTGGGTGAAAGAGAACATCGCTGAGGCTGAGCAGAAGGTCCACGGCTGGATTGTCACAAGCAACTATGACGAACATCTGCGCTTGGCCGCATCCGCAGCGCATGTCAGGCTCTTGCTTGTACGTCTTGGATAGGCGCGGGAAAAACAAGAAAAATAAGCGAAAAGTGGGGGGGAATAGGGAAAAGGGGTCAGGCTACTTTTCCCGTTGGAGTCAACGTGCCATGCCAGCAGTACCTTTTTCATCGAAGGACTTGGAAAAGTAGCCTGACCCCTTTTCCTTAGAGTCGCTTTTCCAGCTTCATAATCTCGTAGAGCGCGTCCATATCGACGTATTCGTCGAGGATGCTGGAGAGTCTTTCGAGCTTCTGAGGCTCGTGGGTGCGCGCATGTCCGATGAGACCATGAGCTCGCTCCGCTGCGGTCATGCTGTCGTACTCGACCATGACCATAGGAATGCCCAGCTCCTCCGCCTGTCCCAGCACCACTGCTGAGGGCCTGAAATTGCCTGTCACAATCAGACATTTGGAGCGGGCTTCCAGCGCTGCCACCTGCACGTCAGCCCTATCCCCGCCTGTGACCACAGCCAGATTGGGCTTACGGCGGAAGTATTCCAGCGCATGCTCAGCGCCCATGGCGCCAATCATCACTCCCTCCACCAGCTCACCCAGCTTCTCCCGGGCGCACAACACCTCACCGCCTAACCCCTGGGCCAACCTATCGATGCTGATAGAGCGCAGCAGGGGAAGCCGACGGATGGCGCCCAGCACCGGGATGCCCTGCGCTTCAAGATAGGGGATGATGAAACGATTGACGTAATCGAGTCGGCGGCTGGGGATAACGTTAATCACCACGCCTTTCAAGCGCTCCCTAAGCGCGTGGGCAGCACAAAGAACCCTGTCCACTGCCGTGTTCTCGTCCAGGTCGAATCTTTCCACCAGGATGACGGAGGCATCGAAAAGCTCACTGACCATGGAGCCAGGAATCCCAAGAAAGCCCCCCTGGCTCAAAATGATGCCTCCTTCCATAAGGAAGACGTCCTTGCCCGGACTGACGGCCTTGAAGGATTCCGAAAGCAGGGCTGCATAATCCTTTTTCTCACCCTTCAAAGCCGCTTCCACACGGGAGGGGGTCAGCACCACAGGCGAGGCATAGCGGAGGGGCTCACTCATCTCCAGGAGGTCCCACATGAACGCCGCATCCACGTCCGTGGTCAAATCCCCGACCCGCTGAGGGAAATAACCCAACGGCTTCATGTAACCGACCTCATACCCCGCTTTCTTGAGTTTCACGCCCAGCCCGATGGTGAACGCACTTACCCCGGAATAGCCCTGCTCGCTGGCAATGTAGAGCACTTCCATGGTTCTATCTCCTAAAGCCCCTGGGATTCGTCATAACGACCGCATCCTTTATCCTTAGCCATGTTACGCATCGACCCCTATTCCCCTGAGGACACTTCTGCCAATACCATGCGCGCATCCACGGCCTTGCACCCCTGACCCCGCTCATAAACCTCCAGGGGATTGATGTCCATCTCCACAATCTCCGGGAAGTCGGACACTAGTTGTGATACCCTGAGCAGCACCTCCACCAGCGCCTCCATGTCCGCGGGACTTTCACCGCGCACACCCTCCAGCAATTTGTACATCTTCAGTTCCCTGAGCATCTCCCGCGCATCGGGCGCGGCAATGGGAAGGATGCGGAAGCTCACGTCCTTGAGCACCTCCACATAGACACCTCCCAGCCCCACCATAACCATGTGGGAGAACTGTGGGTCCTTGTGGATGCCCACGATGACCTCCCGCCCGCTGGGAACCATCTCCTGCACCACGGTGCCCCAGATGATGGCATTAGGCATCAGCCGCCTGGCATTGGCAACCACCTCCTCGTAAGCGTTGACCAGCTCGTCGGCATTCTTGATGTCGAGTCTGACCCCACCCACATCGGTCTTGTGCAGTATATTTGGCGAGGCGATTTTCACGGCCAGCGGATAACCCAGTTCCTCGGCAACCTCCTGCGCCTGTTCGAGACTGGTAGCCAGCCTGGAACCTGCTACCGCAATGCCATAGGCGGAGAGCACCTGCTTGGCCTCGAACTCGCCCAGCTCCCGCCTGCCCTCCCGGTGGGCAGCCGCAAACACATCTTCGACCGCGGACTTATCCGCCTCGTAGCTGGCTGCGGTCACGACTGGCCTCCTGCGGTAGTCGGCATATTCCATCATGGCAGCCAGGGTGTCCACCGCCTGCTCAGGGAAGGAATAGTTGGGCACCTGATTGCGGTTCAGCAACTTGATGGCGCCATCCACACCTGCCTTCCCCATGAAACAGGCCAGCACAGGCTTGTCGGTTGCGTGCGCAGCCTCGACTAATTGTCTTGCGGTCTCCTCAATCTCGGTCATGGCCTGAGGAGTGAGAATGAAGATGAGCGCATCCACATTGTCGTCCGCCAGCACCTTATCACAGGCCAGCTTGTAGCGGTCTGCCAGCGCATCCCCCAACACATCGACCGGGTTGTACACGTTGGCTGCCGATGGCAAGTGCTCCTGCAGGAACTCGACCGTTTCCGAGGATAGGCTCGCCAGGGGCACCCCCTTGCGCGCACAGGCGTCGGTGGCAATAATGCCCGGACCGCCGGCATTGGTGACGATGGCGACACGTTTACCCGTCGGCACAGGCTGGTAGGCAAACCCCCGCGCATAGGAAAAAAGCTCCTCCATGAGCCGAGCCCGGATGATGCCTGCCTGGTAGAAGGCAGCCTGGAAGGCAACTTCGGAGCCAGCCAGCGTGCCGGTGTGGGAAGAGACGGCTCGGGCGCCGGCAGCGGTGCCACCCGACTTATAGACGATTACCGGCTTCTCTTTGGCGGCCCGGCCTACCCGGCGCATGAACTCCGGCCCATCTTGAACCCCTTCCAGATAACCGACGATCACCTTCGTATTGGGGTCGGAGGCAAAGAACTCGATGAGCTCCGTTTCGGTGACGTCCGCCTTGTTGCCAAAGCTTACGAACTGCGAGAAGCCCACCTCCTCCGCCTTGGCCCAATCCAGGATAGCCGTGCACAGCGCGCCGGATTGCGAGATGAAGGCAATCCCCCCCTGCCTGGGCATGCCCTTGGCAAAGGAAGCGTTCAGGGGTGCCCGGGTATCGATGACACCCAGGCAGTTAGGGCCTATAATGCGGATGCCATGGCTCCTGGCGACCCGCACCAGCTCGTTCTCTAGTTTGCGTCCCTCAATGCCCGTCTCCTTAAAGCCGGCAGAGATGACGATGACGGCCCGGGTGCCCTTCTTGCCACAGGCATCCACCACACCAGGCACCAGGCTCGAGGGAACCACGATGACAGCCAGCTCCGGGGCCTCGGGAAGCTCCTCGACACTCGGGTAGCACTTGTGCCCGTGAATAGCCGCTGCCTTGGGGTTCACGGGATAAACCGGACCTGAAAAACCGGATTCCACCACGTTATCGAAGACTTCGTGTCCCACCTTCCCTTCTTCCCGCGCCGCGCCTATGACGGCAATGGAGGCGGGACTGAAGAAGCTTTCCAGCATAGATTACTCCTCAGTTCAGTTGTCGGGCAGCAAGAACTCACCCACGGAATTCAACCGCACACGCCCTGAAAGATGCGTCCTGACGACCTGCACTCTGGTCGGGCAGTCCACTTCCTCATATACTATAATGCGCCATCCGGGTCAACAACTTCTCAGCTCCCTTGCAGAGATTTCGTCTCCGAAAGCCACAGGTGCACGCGGATGATGCTTGCCAGAGCAGCGCTCTCAGCACCACCTCAGTGGCGAGCGCTTTCTGTCTTGACAATCCCCTGCAGAACCGAGTCTAATGATATGAAAATAGCCATCTGCATGAACAGACTGAACAGTGAAAAGATGAGTGAAGTTTCCGGTAAGGTTAACTTGCAGGTTCGACTGGGCGCACTGACGCTGCGTAACCCCGTTATCGGTGCTTCCGGCTGCTGTGGCTTTGGCAGGGAGCTGGCGGACTTCGTCGATTTCTCCGAAATAGGCGGACTCATCACCAAGAGCATTACGCTCCACCCGCGCCAGGGTAATCCTCCGCCGCGCACTGCGGAAACGCCCGCGGGCATGCTCAATTCCATCGGCCTGGCCAATCCGGGCATTGACGAGTTTGTGCGCCAGGAACTGCCTTTCTTATCCAAGCTGGAAACCGTCGTCATCGCCAGTATTGCAGGTGACACTATCGAGGAATATGCCCAGCTAGCCCAGCGCCTGGAAAAGCATGACTGCATCCAGGCAATAGAGGTAAACGTCTCCTGTCCCAACGTGGCCAGGGGGGGATTGGCATTCGGTCGCGACCCGGAGGCGACCGGGCGCGTGGTTGCCGAGGTGCGCCAGGCTTTCACTCGTTTCCTCATCACCAAACTGACGCCCAACCTGGAGGAGATGAAAGGCATGGCCGTAGCTGCCCTCGAAGCGGGCAGTGATGCGCTCTCCCTGGTCAACACCTACGTGGGCCTGGCAGTGGATTGGCGAAAGAGGACTCCCAGGCTGGGGGGTGTGACGGGAGGCCTGTCCGGGCCTGCCATCCGTCCTCTGGCGCTTTACCGCCTATATGAGGTAGCCCAGGTGGTGGATTGCCCCTTGATTGGCATGGGAGGGATTACGTCTGCGGAGGACGTGCTGGAGTTCATGGTGACGGGGGCCTCAGCCGTCCAGATGGGCACCGCCAACTTCATCGCACCCGGTGCGCTGTCTCGCATTGCGAAAGACCTGAGCCGACTGTTGGCAGATGCAGGGGTCAAGCGAGTCGATTCCCTGGTGGGGAGTTTGCGGCTTCCCGAATTGTCTGATTTATCACCTCAATGACACCACAAGGAGACGACAGGTGACACCCAAACAAAAGCTAATCATACTCCTGGGAGCCATAGGTTTTATCGTCTTTGGCATCTGTGCGGTGAAAGGGAAAGTCGGCAGCCCCGGGGCGACACAGGCGGACGGAAGGCGGCAGACTGAAAAGCTCCTCCAGAACAAGCTCAAACCTGTCATCCACGACCTCAAGACAAAGGGAAAAGCAAATCTGGGCAAGTACGAGCTTACGGGCACCCATGTGGGGGGCACGAACTTCACCGACGTTACCCTTACCGAGAAAAAGGGCACACAGGTCTTGTGCGAGTATGAGGCGTCATCCATGAAGGTGACCTTTAGTGGCGCCAAACTTACGGAAGGCACAGAAACCATCTACGAAGGAGGCCAGGTAAAGGAGACCAACCCCTTCGACGAGAAGACCATAAGGCCCTGAGATGACTACACTAGCTGGCGGCCTGACGTGAGAAAACAGTGGTGGAATCCATTATCTTGACCAAGATTTCTTCTGGGAAACGGACCTTTCAGCGCATAGAATTTAGTTGGTAGGCTGATGACCGAGCACATTGCACGCGGCCAGGCAAGATGATGGAAGAAATAGGGATAGGTCTGGTGGGCTACAAGTTCATGGGCAGAGCTCACAGCCACGCCTACCACGACGTGGGCCAGTTCTTCCCCCTGCAGGCCACCCCCATCATGCGCGCCCTCTGCGGTCGCAACGAAGAAGCGGTCAAGGAGGTTGCCCACAACTGGGGTTGGCAGAGCCACGAGACCGACTATGAGAAGCTCGTGCAGAGGGACGACGTCCAGCTCATCGACATCGCCAGCCCCAACCACACCCATGCTGAGATCGCCCTTGCTGCCGCTCGTGCAGGTAAACACATTGTCTGCGAGAAGCCGTTGGCCAGGACACTCTCCGAAGCTCGGGAGATGCTGGCGGCGGTGACCGAAGCAGGCGTCAAGCATATGGTCTGGTTCAACTACCGTCGCGTCCCCGCGCTCGCCTTTGCCAAACGTCTGATTGCGGATGGTAAACTGGGCCGCATCTACCACTTCCGGGGTGCCTACCTTCAGGGCTGGGGCATCGACCCCAAGCGTCCCCTGGTCTGGAGGCTCAAGAAAGAGAGCTCCGGCTCCGGGGCGCTGGGAGACCTGGGTTCCCACATTATTGACCTGGCCCGCTACCTGGTGGGTGAGTTTGACGAGGTGATGGGCTTAACCGAGACCTTCATCAAGGAGCGTCCCCTCGAAGGTGACGCAAACGCCACAGCTTCTGAAGGCGGCAAGCGAGGCGAGGTGACCGTGGACGATGCCACCTTGTTTCTAGCCCGTTTCAAAAGCGGCGCTGTGGGCACTTTCGAAGCCACCCGCTTTGCCCCGGGCCGAAAGAACGGTCAGCGCCTCGAAATCAATGGCAGCAAAGGGAGCCTGTGCTTCAATTTGGAACGCTTGAACGAACTGGAGTTCTACTCAAACGAGGACGAGAACCACCTCCAGGGCTTCCGCAATATTATGGTGACTGACCCCGGCGAGCACCCTTACATGGATGCCTATTGGCGGCCGGGGCACATCATTGGCTACGAGCACACCTTCATCAACCAGGCCGCCGACCTCATCAACGGTATTGCCACCGACGAGCAGCTTTCACCGGATTTCAAGGATGGCGTCCGCTGTCAACAGGTAATGGAAGCGGTGCTGATGTCGGCACAGGAGCGCACCTGGGTGAAGGTTGATGAATTAGCGTAACTGACGAGGACCCGTAAGATGGCAACCAATGCCTCTCTGGATTATCCCCGCATCGAGGAGATTCGAGAGCGGGTTTGGCAGGTGAAGGAAAGGCTGCGCCTGGTGGGCATCCTGGAAGGGCTGCTGGCCATCGTGGGCATATCCGCGGGTACGCTGCTCCTGCTCTTAGGGATAGAGCTTGTCCTGCACGGCGGCAGCCTCATGCGCGGGACGATGCTGGTGAGCTTCTTGGTGGTAAGTGTGGGCGCCTTCCTCTACTTCTTCCTGCGACCTGTCCTGGCGGGGTGGAGCGACGAGGAGATTGCCCGCCACATAGAACTCACCTTTCCTCAAATCAACAACGGCCTCATTAACAGCATCCAGCTTACCCGGGATAGACACATCACCTCACCTGCCCTGGTGAATAAGCTCGTCGAAGAGGTCGCTGACTCTACCCACAGCCTGGACTTCCATCGCGCCATCGATACCGCGAAACTCAAGAAGATTGCGCTTGCCACTGGCAGTGTTTTGCTGGTCATGGGCCTGCTTTGGGCAGTGTTCCCCCACAGACTGAATAATGCGCTCCTGCGCATCCTCAAGCCCAGGGAAACCATTCCTGTAATGGGAGCTGTAAGGATTCTCAACATCGAGCCGGGAGATGCAACCGTGCTGGCTGGGAGTACCGTAAACATCCGCGCCGCTATTGAGAACCCCAGCCAGCGTCCTTGCCAGGGCGCCCTCTACTATACCTACGCAGGAAGCCCGGAACAGACGCAAGCCCTGACCCCGCTGGATGCTGAGAACTTCAGCTTCACGCTCGCAGATGTCCGCGTCCCCTTCAGCTACCGGGTCAAGATTGAAGGGTCGGCATCACCCCGCTATGCCATCAGCGTGGTCAATCCGCCGGCTCTCAAGAGTATTGACCTCAAATACAACTATCCCTCCTACACCGGTCTGGCTCCCAAATTCGAAGAGAACGCTAATGGCAACATCGCCGCACTGGTGGGCACGGAGGTGGACCTCACCCTGCATGCTACCCAGCCCCTGGCCGAGGCGCATCTGCTCCTGGATGCCACCGACAGGCTCCCTGCCAGCGTCACCATCGACCCCACCCTCATTGAAGCCAAGTTATATGTCACAAAGGACAGCACCTACAGCATCCACCTCCGCGACGAACAGGGGCATCAAAACCCCAACCCGGTGGTGCACACCATCAAGACCATCCTCGATCGCGCCCCTGCCGTCACCATAAGCGTGCCCGGCAAGGACCTCACCCTGGCGGCGGGTGACAGGCTGCAACTGGTGGCGCAGGCCAGTGACGACTTCGGCATTGCCCAAGCCGCGCTCTTTGCCTACCAGGATGGGCAGGAACCAGAGGAGGTTCATCGCTGGATTGAGGTGGGTGGTTCGCGGGACCTGAATCTTCCCTTTGCCTGGACTTTAGACCCTGAAAAATACGGGAGTGGTGACGTGGTGACCTACTACGTCCAGGTCTGGGATAACCTCCCGCCTGCGCTCTCCCAATCGGGCACCTCCGCTCGCTTCAAGGTTTTCATCAAGAGTCCCGAAGAGGAAAAAGAAGAGAAGAAGGAGAGCTTGAGCGATTGGCGCAAGCAACTGGAGGAAATTCTGAAGCTGCAAAAGGAGACCAGGATTGAGGCTCAGGCGCTGGATGCGCCGCTGGAGCCGGAAGGCTTCAAAAGCAGGGTTGCCTCCGTCCGGAAAGCCCAGTTGACCATGCGCGGGCGAACCATCCAGTTGGCAGAGGTTATGCCCACGGACGAACCGGGCCTGGCCCTGGTGAGACGAGCGCTGCTGGGACTATCAGTTCATCAAATGGTGATTGCCATCCAGGCCACGGACGAGTTGGCGAAGTTGGAGAACCTGGCCCTCGTCAGCGTCCGAGTGCGCCCACTCCTGGCGGCGCAGGACGAAATCATCAAGGCCCTGGAAGCCATCCTGGGGGTGCTGGCCCAGATCGAAGCCGCGCTCCTGGAGGAAAGTCCTGATGAGGAGGCCTTCGACCTGCCTGCGGATGTGCGCGCGAAGCTGGAAGAGTTAGCAGAGAAGCTCGCGGACTTCATCCGCGACCAGAAAAAGGTCCTCGCCGACACCCTCGACCTCACCAAGACGCCTGTCGATGACTTCACCGAAGACCAGAAAGAAAAGCTCGAGGAGCTTGCTGCCAAAGAGGACGACTGGGCCAAGCTGCTCAAGGAAGCCTGGAGCGACCTGAGCAAGGTGCCCGTGCAGGACTTCGCCAACTCCAGCCTGCTCAAAGAGTTGGTCGAAATCTACAGCGAAATCGAGATGGCTAAAGATGCGCTCAAGATGGAAGCCGTGGAGATGGCAGTCCCCCACGAGCAGTCCGGACTGGAGTTGGCCGAGGAGCTCACCACCCACCTCGAGCGCTGGCTGCCTGACGTGCCTGACCGCCTCAAGTGGGAGATGGAGGAGCCGCTGGCCGAATATGACGTGCCCATGGCAGAGCTTCCGGGCGAATTGCAGGACATTGTGGGTGACCTTCTGGAACAGGAGGAGGACCTCTTCGAGGACATTGAGGACATCAGTTCCTCCTGGGCCGATTCATTGGACAAGGGCGCGGGGTGGACCGCCATGGACGGCCCCATCAGCAACATGTCCGCTCAGGGGGTAACGGGAAACGTGCTTCCCAACACCAGCGAGATAGGCGGCCGCAGTGGTGAGGGTCGCACCGGAAAGGCGCATGGCGAGTTCGTCGAAGACACTGCCACCGGCAAGGGAGGCAGGCGCACGCCCACGCGGGTTACTCCCGATGACTTCCTGCCAGGTGAAATTAAGGATGAAAGCAAAGAACCGCCCGGGGGCGCCACCGGTGGGGGCAAGGTCAGCGGCGCTGGCAGTGAGGGTCTGGAAGGGCCCATCCCGCCGGAGCTCTCGCGCCAGATGGAGCGGTTGGCCACCAGGCAGGCGCAGATTCGCAATACTGCCGAGCGCGTGGTGGCAGACTTCGCTGTCCTGCACTATCCGCCTGACGATATCGAGCAGGCGGTTGCCGACATGCAAAGCGTTGAGGTGAATCTGAGGAGCGGCCGCTATCAGAATGTGCTGCGCAAGAAAGAGGTACTGCTCAAGGGACTCAAGAAAACCAAGATGTTCCTCGAAGGCGAGGTCCTCATCACCCGCGACCGCTCCCGAGCACTGCCCAGCTATCTTGAGGACGAGGTTCTGGACTCGATGGCCGCGCCGGCTCCCAAAGGCTACGAGGACCTGCTCAAGCATTACTACCGCGCCCTCTCGGAGACAAGATAGCAACAGATTTTCCCCTGGCCAAGCCTGGCTGGTGCCCCATGCAGATAAGGGAGTTGCATACCTGGGAGGTTGATTATGCGGAAGCGGTGCGCATTCAGGAGCAGCTCAGGGATAAACTGGTGCTCGAAGATGAGCCGGGTGAGGTGCGCCTGGTTGCAGGCGTGGATGTATCTTACGCCAAGGAATACAATCGCATGTTCGCCTGCGTGGCTGTGTTCGAGTATCCGGAACTCAACCTCATAGAGCAAGCAGACGCCGAGCTTGAAGCTGGCTTCCCATACATACCGGGACTGCTGACCTTTCGTGAGGGGCCGGTGGTGCTGGAAGCTTGCAGGCAACTCAGCACCGCACCCGACCTGGTGCTTTTCGATGGGCAGGGGATTGCGCATCCCCGCAGGCTGGGGTTGGCAGCGCACCTGGGACTTATCCTCGACCTCCCCTCCATTGGCTGCGCCAAGACCAGGCTGGTGGGTAAGTATGACTCAGTCCCTTCCAAAGTGGGCAGTTACAGTTGGCTGGCATATCAAGGCGCGCGTGTCGGCGCGGTGGTAAGAACCAAACCCAACGTAAAACCCATCTTCGTCTCCCCCGGCCACAGAATCAACCTGGAGAGCGCCATCAAGTGGACGCTGGCCTGCTGTCGGGGCTACAAGCTGCCTGAACCCACCAGGCTCGCCCATGCGCTCGTCAACCAGGCCCGCCTTCAGCACGCCAGGAGAGCCGCAGCCCCTCTTCACTGTTCGAATTCCCTTGACAGTTCCCCACCAGAATCCTAACGTAAGAACTAGGAAACCGGGCAGGAACGAATCCTGATACATTAGGATTCTCAAGGAGACATGCCATGCGCAAACGTTTCTTGAAGCGGTTTTTTAAGCGTCGTACCCGTGCCTTCACTCTCATCGAACTCACCATTGCCGCCGGCATCGTCGCCGGCGCCGCGGGCAGCTATCGCGGGGCTATGGACATCGCCAAGCGCAGTGTCTGTCAGCAGAACCTGAGACAAGTCGGACAACTGCTTTTCATGTATGAGATGAGTAACGGTCACCTCCCCGACGCCCGTTTTTACCCCCAGGACGCGCAGAGGGACCCCAGGAGCATATCCAGAATCGTGCCGGAGCTCCAACCACTGCTGGTCTGTCCCTCCATGCCCCACTCCCTGGCCGAGCGCGGGATCACCTTCATCTGGAACGATGCCTGCAGTGGCAAGTCCATCTCCAGCATCAGGAATCCCCGGCGCACCTGGCTCTTGATGACTGTCAGCGCCCTTGATGACAAAGCCCCTCATCTCGGGGGCTACAACATTCTCTATGCTGACTGCCAGACTACAGAATGGGTGCGTGAGCATCCCGAACTGGTTGCCGCCGGTGCTGACCGCAGACAGCCGCCCAGAAAGGTTCCTCTCAAGGAGGCTCCCGGAATGAAGCATCCCGACTTTGACATCAGGTCACCTGCTCTCGAAAAAATCATCGCCCCTGACTCCAGAATGCAGAAGCTTGCCGGGGGTATGAAGTTCACTGAAGGACCAGTGTGGATTCCCCAAGAGGGGCACCTCCTCTTCAGCGACATCATGGCTAACCAGATTAAGCGCTGGTCACCGAAGGATAAGCTCAGCACCTGGCGGGAGAACTCCGGACAGGCCAATGGCAATGCGCTCGACCGCCAGGGCAGGCTCATTACCTGCGAGCACCGCAGCCGGCGCATCTCTCGCACTGAGAAGGACGGCAAGGTGGTCACCCTGGCAGACGACTACCAGGGTAAGAAGCTCAACTCCCCCAACGATGTGGCAGTCAAGTCCGATGGCAGCATCTGGTTCACCGACCCGCCCTATGGCATCAGACCGGAGCAGAAAGAACTTCCTGCCAACTACGTCTTTCGTCTCGACCTCACTAACAAACTCACCGTTGTCGCCAGCGACTTCGACCGTCCCAATGGGCTTTGCTTCTCACCCGATTATAAGAAGCTCTACATTGCCGACACCAACAAGGACCACGTGCGTGTCTTTGATGTGACTGCCGACAATCGCCTCCTGAACGGAAAGGTCTTTGCTCAAGGCATGGGCCGACCGGACGGCATGACTATGGACACTGACGGCCGACTCTACGTTGCCGGGGACAATGCTATCTACGTCTATGACCCCCAGGGGCTGCTGTTAGGTAGAATCAAGGTCCCGAGCGAGCGGCCGGCCAACTGCACCTTCGGCGGAGAGGACGACCACACCCTCTTCATCACTGCGCGCCCCTCCCTCTATGCCATCAAACTTGCTGCCACTGGTGTCCAGCAGCCCGGCCCCGGCCAACCGACGCATGACAAACAGGGATGAGACCAAAGGTGATGCAGGCGAGAAGGGACAATCCCTTCAGAGTAAAGCTGTGAGAATTACCTGTCTTGTGCCCTCCTTTGAGATGCCTAGTGTCCGTCTGCGCACTGGCGCTTTCCTGCCCTTTCTGCGAGAGGCGGGCATTGACGCTTCGCTGGTTGAAGTTCCCCAGAACCTCGTTCGTCGGCTGAGACTATTTCGGCAGCTCCAACGCTTCGACGGGGTGCTGGTGGCGAAGAAGCTGTTTCCGGCCTGGCAGGTTTGCCTCTTAAGAAGAAATGCTAAGAAACTGGTCTATGACTTTGACGACGCGGTGATGTTCAGCGATTCTGAGCGCAACAACTTCCGCTCGCGCACCCGCCGCCGAAGGTTCGTAGCCACCGCGCGCGCAGCGGACCTGGTCATCTGTGGCAACGAATACCTCAAGGAGCAAACCCGCCCTTACACCGATAGCGCGCAGGTAGTGCCTACCTGCATTGACCTTTCCGCCTACAAGCTCAAGGAGCACACCCCACCTGCCGATAAAGTCACCATAGGTTGGATTGGTTCTCGGAGCACCGTCAAGTATCTGGATTTCTTGAGGGCCGTCCTGCCCCACTTAACGTCGGCTGGGAAACGAGTAGAGCTGAAGGTGGTGGCGGATGCGTTCCCTGAAGACCTGGGCATACCTCTGGTAAAGAAGCAGTGGCGAGCAGAGGATGAGGCCGAGGACCTGGCGAGCTTTGACCTGGGGCTGATGCCTTTGCCTGATAATCCCTGGACGCGGGGGAAGTGTGGCTTTAAGCTCTTGCAATACCAGGCAGCGGGCCTGCCTGCGGTGGCCTCACCTGTAGGTGTGAACAGTCAGATTGTCGAAGACGGTGTCACCGGCTTCCTGGTGGAAAGCCCAGAAGAATGGGCCGACAAGCTCGTCAGGTTGATAGGGGACGATGAGCTCAGGCGGCGCATGGGTGCCAGCGCCCGTCAGCACGTTGAAGCGCACTTCTCACTAGCCACCTGGGGGCCCGGGTTTGCTGACATTATCCGGGCGACCCTGGTAGAATGAAGGGGTGTGGGAGCAACTTGAAAGTCGATGATGCCTCGCACTTTGGCAGCAAGCAGAAGACCTTCTGGGAAACCCGGCGCCCTCGCCGAGCTCCGACTCATCCGGTGGTGGAAGCCTTTGCCCGCCCCAAGGTCGATTTTATCGTAGAAGAACTCTCCCCGACCGGAGGCAAGAGCCTCCTGGACGTGGGCAGTGGCAACGGGTTCTACTCTTACTACTTCCAGGAGCACTTCCGGGTCAGTTGTGTGGACTTCGCGCTGCAGATGCTCAAGAGCAATGAATGCGCGAGGCGGGTCCAGGCGCGGGCAGAGGTGCTGCCCTTTCGCGATGGAAGCTTCGACGTGGTCTTCTGCGCTTCCCTACTGCATCATCTGAAGCTCCCTCAGGATGCAGTCAAGGAGATAGCGCGGGTGGCGGGGAAGTTTGTGGTGCTGTGCGAGCCTAATCGTGCCAACCCGCTCCTGGCCGCTTTCATGCTGCTGAAAGAAGAAGAAAGGCAGGGCCTCAAGCTCTCTCTTGCTTACCTGGAACGAATGGTGCGGTCTGCGGGTCTCAGCATTTGCCGCTCGACCACCACAGGCGCCATCTTCCCCAATCGCGTGCCCACAGTGCTGCTGCCACTTTTTCGCTGCCCGGAAAGACCACACCGACTGGCAACCACACATATCATTATTGCCCAGAAGCCCTGATGAGTGTAATATAACACCCATGAAAGCACCCGAATCGGCACAGCGCAAAGCCGTCACCGTCCTGATGCCTGCCTACAACGAGGAGGCGGGCTTGGCAGGCACCGTTGAAGAGATAAAGGAAGTCCTCACTGCTGCCGGCGTCGAGCACGAGGTGTTGGTGGTGAACGATGCCTCCACCGATGGCACCCGCGAGGTGCTAAAGCGCCTGCCTGACATCACTGTGCTCCATCACGAAATCAACCTGGGCTATGGCGGGGCGCTGAAGACGGGCATCCGCCATGCCAGCCACGACTTGATGGTGACCACCGATGCGGATGCGACTTTCCCCGCTAGTGAAATCCTCAAACTGCTCAAGTTGGCCGGTGAATGTGATATGGCCGTGGGCTGTCGCACCGCCAGCGATGCGCAGGTGCCCGGGGTGCGCAAGCCTGCCAAGTGGGTGCTGACGAAGCTCGCCAACTATCTTTCGGGTACCAGAATCCCGGACATCAATTCGGGCTTGAGGCTTTTCAGGCGAAACGACGTGCTGCGCTTTTTCAACATCCTGCCCAATGGCTTTTCCTTCAGCACCACCATAACGTTGGCGATGCTGAGCCGAGGCATGAACGTCAAGTATGTGCCTGTAACCTGTAAGCTCGCCACCGGCCGGTCCAAGTGGCGGCCGATTCGGGACACTACCAGGATGCTGGCGCTCATCTGGCGAACCATTCTGCTGTTCAATCCCTTGAAGGTCTTCATCCCCCTGGCGCTGGCGCTCCTGGTATTGGCAGGACTGGTCTTCTTTGTCAGTTGGAAGGCTCTGGGTGAGCCACTGGATACGACCACTGCCATCATCCTCCTCTGTGCGGTTCAGTTGGTGGTGGCGGGGATGATTGCGGACCTCATCAATAAGCGAAGCGAAACGTGAAGGTTCTGCTCATCAATCCACCGGCGAAGAACGAAGTCCTGGGCCCGCATCCTTCCTTCGTAGGCGAGGAGAGCGGACACTATCCACCCCTGGGCTTGCTTTACCTGGCCGGCTATCTTCAGAAGCACTCCGAGGTAGAGGTCGAGGTGCTGGATGCGCAGGTGGAGGAGCTTTCCTACCCCCAGCTTGAATCGAGAATCAAAACATCCCAGCCCGAGGTCGTCGGTATCACCGCCATGACCTTCACCCTGGTTGACGTGGTGAAGACCATTGACACAGTCAAGCGCGCCTCGCCTGGCTCCCGGGTCGTTCTAGGTGGCCCTCACGTGCACATTTATCCGGAGGAGAGCCTCGCACTGCCAGGCATCGATTACCTGGTGCTGGGCGAAGGCGAGATGGTCTTTGCCCGGCTGCTTGCGCATCTGCACAGCCCCGCCAGGCTCTCGAACATTCCCGGACTGGTGTTCCGGGAGGATGGCAAGGTGGTCAGCACCGGCGTCCCCGAATACATTCGCAAGCTTGACGAACTACCCTTCCCGGCGCGGGAACTTCTTCCCTATCAGAGATACACCTCGATACTCACCAGGCACTCGCCCGTGACCACCATGTTCACCAGCCGCGGCTGCCCTTACAAGTGCATCTTCTGTGACCGTCCGCACCTGGGCAAGCGCTTCCGCGCCCATTCGGCCAAATACGTGGTGCATGAAATGGAAGCCTGTGTCCAGATGGGCATCAGGGAGTTCATCGTCTATGACGACACCTTCACCATCGATAGACGACGAGTGTTGGCAATCTGTGATGAAATCTCCCGTCGGAAACTCGTCATCGGCTGGGACATCCGGGCGCGGGTGGACAGCGTCGATGTGGAGGTGCTCTCTGCACTCAAGCGCGCAGGCTGCGAGCGCATCCATTATGGGGTGGAGGCAGGCAACAACCACATCCTCAAGGTGCTGCGCAAGGGTATCACCATCGAGCAGGTCGAAGCCACCTTCAAGGTCACCCACCAGGTGGGCATCGATACCCTCGCTTACTTCATTCTCGGCTCACCCTCCGAGACCCGTGAGGATATCAAGGAAACGGTGGCGCTGGCCAAACGGTTGGACCCTGATTACGTCCTCTTCTCGATTCTCTGCCCTTACCCGGCGACCGAGCTTTACCGTCAGGGTCTGCGCCGTAACCTGTGGGAGGGTGATCCCTGGCAGGAATTTGCGCGCCATCCGCGAGCTGATTTCCAGCCGCCCATCTGGAATGAAACCTTCACCCGCAAGGAGCTTATCGAACTGCAAGAGCACGCCTATAAGAGCTTCTACGCGCGGCCGAAGTATGTGGTCAGACGCCTGCTCAGACTGCGTTCTCCCGGTGAACTGATGAGGAATGCGCGGGCTGCCGGGCGCCTGCTTTTGGACAGATAGATGAGGAGTCGGAAGTGCCCGGACAACGGCGAGCCAAGATTGCTATTGGCTACAGTGTAGGTAACCGCTTCCTGGAGAAGCAGCGGCTCCAAGCCGTGCTGCCACTCTGCCGCGGGAAGCTCCTGGATGTGGGCTGTGGAGGCAACAACCTGGTCCGGAACTACGGCAGTGAAGGCATCGGGGTGGACGTCCACGATTGGCCGGGCGTCGATGTGGTGGTGGAAGATAGTGCGCACCTGGATTGCTTCCAGGCGGAGGAGTTTGACACCGTGACCTTCCTGGCCTGTCTGAATCATATTCCCTACCGGGAGGAGGCACTGAAGGAGGCCTGGCGCTTGCTCAAGCCTGGGGGTAGAATCATCATCACCATGATTTCCCGGGGGCTGGGTGAGTTCTGGCACAAGATAACGTCCCCTTTCTGGGGTGAGGATAAGAAGAGAGAAATCGACCCCGGGGAAGCGGGCGGGCTGGACCGGACGGAAGTGGAAGAGCTTCTAAAGCACACCGACTTCGTCCTCCTGGAAACCCACCACTTCGAACTGCGCCTGAATACTATTTACGTGGGAGGAAAACCCCGCAAGTGAACAAGCGAAAACTAACCTGGAAAGACGTTGTCAGAGATGCTTTGTCAGAACTGGGTGGGCAAGGCCATTTGTCCCAAATCAATGAGATAGTGGAAGGACACCCCAAGACTGTGACGAACCCAACCTGGCGCTTCACCATTAGAAGGGTTGTAAGACAGTACAAGATATTCGAGCCGGTGCCCCCGCAGAGAAGTGGCATCTATAGACTTGTGGAAGAAGTCCCCATCAAGACCGAAGAACAGAAGTTCACAAAGAAGCGCCAGACCGACCACGGTATTGCTCAGGGAATGTTGATAGCCCTGGGGGGAATTTACGGTTACGAGACTTATGCGCCGCCACACGACCAAACGACAAGGTCGTTCCAGGGAAAACCGCTAAGGGACTTCGTCAGTGTGAGTGATTGCACAGCAGTCTTCCGCGGGCCCAACTTATCCAAGATAAGGGAGATAGATACCCTCTGGTTTGATGAAGACGATTACGGGCTATTTCCGGTGTATGCCTTTGAGGTGGAAGAAACGACCAGGGTAAAACCTGGCCTGGACAGGTTGCTGAAGATACCGAGGAGGTTCCCCACAGCATTTTTCATTATCGGCCCGACCACCAAAGAGAAAGACCTGTTTGACCAGTATGTCAATCAGACGCCCTTCAGAGGCTTCAAAGAAAAATTCAAGTTTAGACTTTACCGAGAATTGGAGGAACTTTACAACTCGGCGTTAGTACACAATGGCCGCCGCGGACAATTCGGCGTTATTGAGAGGGTGAGGTAAAGGTATGCTCAAGATTGTTATTGATTCCAAGTACTATCGCAAAGGGTTCGACGATTGGCTTGCAGGCGGAACAGTTGAATATCGAGGAAGGGCTTATTTCTGGTCTGCACGTGATAGCAACTACGGTTTTGGTTGGGAAGTCAACCCCATCACTGACGAGGATTGGAATGGCATCTCAGAAGAGGAAGTGGACCCAATTCTGACATCAATTCGGAAATGCCTTTATCAACACAAAACCGAGTATGCCTTTCCCGATTCTAATCTCCAGCTCAAGGTTGGCCACGCATAATCTGTAATTTCGCGCAACCTAACGGTGGACCCGGTTCGTCCGCCCTAGCCCCAAGGCGAAGATCTTCTCGGACAAAGCATGTCTAAACCATCCCAGAGAAGCGAAGCCCTGGTTGTCGTGAGCCTGTTGCTACTGGCGGCAGTGGTGCGCAGCTATGTGGCTGGTGTCACTTACGTCATTCAGCGCGATGGGGTTACCTATGTGACGTTGGCAAGGCAGATTGCCTCCGGCCAGGCACTTGAAGCACTGAGTTACCCACTATCCCATCCGCTCTATCCACTGCTCATGGCAGGCCTGAGCAAAGTTACCGGGGACTTCGTGCTGGCCGGGGCCGTCATCTCCATTTTGCTGGGAACACTGACGCTGGTCCCCTTCTACCTCTTGGCGCGGGCGCTGGTGGGGATAATACCCGCGCTACTAGCGATGGCGCTGCTGGCTCTCCATCCTTACCACACTCGCTTTTCTGCCACCGTGCTGGCGGACCCGACTTACATCTTCCTTGTGTCCCTGGCGTTGCTGCTGGGCTTCAGACAAGCAAAGGGCGATAGCCTGCTTTACGGGGTATGGGCCGGGTTGGCAGTGGGGTTGGCTTACCTGGTGAAGCCAGAGGGGATGGCAGTGCTGCCTGTGGTGCTCCTGGCGCCACTCCTGGTCAGGAGTGCGGGGCCGCGGTCAAAGGGAAGAATTGCGCTGGCTATGCTGATGCCCCTGGTCGGCTTCCTGGTGATGGCATCGCCCTATCTGATTTTCCTGCGCCAATTGACAGGCAGTTGGATGCTCACGCAGAAAGTGCAGGTGGGCCAATTGGCGGCTCTCGGTGGCTCCATGAGCCTGCCGACGGCTGCTTACGAGTGGCTGAGGACATTTGCGGAGACCCTGCACCCTCTCTTCCTAGCGGTGCTGGTGGTGGGCATCGTCTATCGAAAAGAAGTCGTGCGCCGACAGGAAGCCCGATACGGGTTGGCGTTTGTGGCGCTATTCGCCCTCCTGACATTCTTTCGCCTTGCCAGCTCAGGATACTTGAGCAAGAGGCAGGTGCTGCCCATGGCAATGGTGTGTCTGTGGTGGTCGGGTGTGGGATTGGTAGAAGCAGCCGCGCTTCTGGAGAGACTCCGCCGCCGTCGCAAACCGGTTTCAGTTCCGCCCGGGAAATCCAGCGCCGACGTAAGCTGGAAGATGCTCACTATCGTCACTGCCTTCGTGGTGGTGCTCGTCAGCATCAAGACGCTAGCGCCCCAGGGACGCGCTAAGCTGCCTCTCAAATATGCAGGCCAATGGCTCGTCGGGTACTGGAATGCGCCGCACCCGCCTCGCGCCTACCACTGGGCGCTGTCCCGTCCTTTGTTCTATGCTGAGGCATACAGGTTTGATTCCAACCTCGCTGACAGGGGCTTGAGTTCTTACAGGGAAGTGTTGGCATACTTGCAGGAGAGAGACGCAGACCTCTTCGTGGCCCAGGAATCCGACTTACAAAGAGACATCCCGGACTGGCCTCCAGCAGAGAAGTTAGAGGACATGGTGCTGGCCCACAGGGAGCCTATCGGGCGGAAGCAGTCAGCAGACCACGTTCTGGTCTTTGCGCTGGACCACTCCGGTGACACCAGAGCAAGAGGCGCAGCCCCGCAGGGCAGGCAGGCTCCCTAGAATATTTGCCCTTTGGATACCACTACCAGACCCTCCGCGCTCACGGTGAAGCGCTCGCGGTCGCGCGCCAGGTCATAGCCTATCTCCATGCCCTCGGGGATATTCACGTCCATGTCGATGATGGCCCTGCGAATCCGGGCATGACGACCGACGTCCACTCCTTCAAAAAGGATGGACTCAAAAACCTGTGCGTAGCTGTTAATGCGGACGTTGGGGGACAGGACGCTGCTGGATACCTGGCCGCCGCTGATGATGCAGCCCTGGGAAACGATGGAGTTGAGCGCCATTCCGGTGCGTCCTCCCTGTTTGCTTTCAGCAAAGACGAACTTGGGAGGCGGGAACTGAGGCTGGAAGGCATGAATGGGCCAATCCTCATCATAAAGGTTAAATACGGGCACCACCTGCACCAGGTCCATGTTGGCCTGCCAATAGGAGTAAATGGTGCCCACATCCCGCCAATATTCTGCCCCCTTCCTGTTCACATCCTTGAAATCGTAAGCGGAGACGTTTCTCTTCTTCGCTACCATCTCGGGGATGATGTTCTTGCCGAAGTCGTGGTCGCTGGCGGTGGTGGCGTCCTGTTCAATCTTGTCACAGAGAACATCGGTGCTGAAGACGTAGATGCCCATGGAGGCCAACACTGTGTCCGGCCGGTCGGGAAGGGTTTTCGGGGAAGCGGGCTTTTCTTCAAAGTCCACGATGCGCCCCCGCTCGTCCACCTGGACGATGCCGAGCAGGGAAGCTCTTTCCACAGGCACTTCGATGATTCCGACGGTGACCTCCGCCTGATGAGCAATATGGAAGTCAATCATCTGGGCATAATTCATTTTGTAAATGTGGTCACCGGCCAGGATGATGACGAAATCCGGGGCCTCCGTGCGGATGGAATAGATGTTCTGCCTCACCGCATCCGCGGTTCCCAGATACCACTGCTCACCCACGCGCTGCTGCGGGGGCACCACGTCGATATACTCGCCGAACTCCCGGTTCAGGAAGCTCCAGCCGTCACGGATGTGTCGGTCCAATGACATGGACTTGTACTGGGTAAGCACCAGCACCTTGCGCAGCCCGGAGTTGACACAATTGCTCAAGGTAAAGTCAATAATCCGGTAAACGCCCCCGAAGGGGACGGCGGGCTTGGGGCGGTCACGGGTCAGGGGTTCCAGACGCGAGCCCTTGCCACCAGCCAGTATCATCGCCAGCACCCTGGCCATCGCGCGCCTCCTCCTCGGTTCTGGTGCTCGCCCTCAGCCTTGCGCTATCGGGTGTTCCAATCGACGCCACCATTCTATATCGAGGTCGGCAAAGAGATTATCGCGCCCTTCACACTCACTCAGGAATGCGCCCTCCGCCGCCAGCAGTTCGTCGCCATTCAGCAGCTTCTCCGCCAGGTCCGCCAGCCTACCAAAGTCCGCATGGTGCCTCTGAAAGCGGTTCTCGGCATAGTCCCGCCCGCTCCAGGTGCTGATGAGGAACTGCCAATCGCTGGACTCCAAAAGCAGCAGCTCCCGCGCCAACTGCTCGAGCACCCGCAGAAGTTCCCCGGTGGGCTTGCCATCGAGGCGGGCGAGTATCTGCGCCTGTCTGGCCTCATCCTCATAGATGTGTTTCCAGGTCCACTGGGTGGACCCGTTGAGCCAGACCCAGTGAAAGCCCCCCTCCCCCCAGGAGCCTTCAGCCAGGCGCACCACCTCCACCGGCGGCTCGGATGTAAGGTATTCACTGCAGGTCTCCAGGTCAACGTCCGCTCGGCCTTTCATATTGACAATCACGCTCTTCAGCCACCGGGGGCCCTCGAACCACCAGTGTCCCAAGAGCTCCGCATCAAAGGGCGCACAGACCACGCCCCGCTCGCCTGTTTCCTCGTAATGTTGACGTAAGAGCTCAGCCACCAGCGCGCAGAAATGCGACGCATTTTCCTCCACCCGTCCTGCCGCCTGCGACAGCTCATATTCCCGCTTCGTCCCCAGGTCGTTCGAGTCATCCGTGACCCGCCAGTAGCGGTGGCCTCCTGGAAAATGCTTCTTGTGAAAGTCCAGGTACCAGTAGTCGCCGGGGTAGCCGTAGGCGCCGCTCCACACCTGAAAAGAGCTCTTCGAGTCCCGGACAAAGACAGCCACCGGCGGGCCGCCTCCGGCGGGGCGCAGCAGGTAGCATTGATAGGGCGATTTCTCCCGTCTGGGATAGTGCCTCTCTTGAGATTCGCGAGATTGCTCCCAGAGCTTCTTGAGGGCTTCGAAGCGCTCCATATATACCCCTATCGCCTCCCCGCCCGCCAATAGATGGGAATCGGTAATGAAATAGTCAAGCTGATTTTCGGAAAGGAACTCTTCAATCCCTTTCCGCAAGGTGGCAGGCTCATCCTCGCCCACCGGCGCCTGCCACTGGTAACGAGGACGGTAGGCACACTCAGGCAGCCACATGCCTCTGGGGCGTCGCCCGAAGTGCTTCTGGTAGCCCGCAATGCCCATCTTGATTTGCGCCTGCACATTGGTGTCACGACCCAGAAGAGGCAGGTAGCCGTGGGTGGCTGCTGAGGTGATGATTTCGATGTGGCCTGCATCCTGGAGCTTTCTGAAAGCACCTACCAGGTCACGGTCGTAGCGCGTGATAAAATCGTCCTCCAGAGACTGATAAAGGCGCTGCCAATACTGTGCAAGCTCCGCCAGTTGAGCGCTGCCGCTGCGTGAGAATTCCTTCTCATTCTCTTGGGCATACTGCTGTTTCATCTGCAAGTATTGTGGGAAATCTTGCTGGAAGTCGGGATGGGCAAGCTGCTCCACCAACACAGGCGTCAAGCCCATGGTAATCCTGGCAGACACCCCCTCGTCCACGAGCTCGTTCAGGACCCGGAGAATAGGCAAATAGGTCTCTGCCGCCGCCTCGTTGAGCCAGTCAGTGCCATGCGGCCAACTGCCGTGCGCAACCACATAAGGCAAGTGCGCATGAAGCACCAACACCAGGCTACCGAAAGACTTGCGCTCTGACAAATCAGTCTCCTCGCAAACACAAGAGGAACCCTGTGCGACAGTATAGGAGCTCGCTCAGACCCACAAGTTACACGCCCAACTTCGCTTGCCTAAGATACATCATCCTTCTCGAGCTAGCAACACGCTTTGTCTGCAGACATGGTCTCGACGATGCGGGCGCGGGCTTGTTTCTTGCGCGCCTTTCGGTCATAAAGATGCACCAGGAAAAAGGCTCCTGCCAGGAAGAGTAATGCTACGAAGCCGGTCAGCAGCACCGGACCCGTATCGTCCCACAGCCAGTTTCGCAATCCTTCCCCCAGCGCCACGCCCAGGAGCAGGGCCAGCAGCGGGAACAGGAATACCAGCATCACGCTCTTCAAAGGCGAGGGCAGGTCCAGTTCCAGCACCACCTCGGCGCCGGGTGCCAGGCCCAAGGGTGCTTCCACTTCCAGCTCCCAGCCTGAACTACCTGCCTGGCATATGCCACAGCTCTGACAGCGCTGGTGCGCGGGTATCTTTTCGACCTTGACCACAGCGCCGCCGGAGGTGACCTGCTGCACTATTCCACGTTCCCGTACCAACATGAGCAGACTTTACCTCCCAATCGCTTCCGCCTATTGTCACGAATACTTATAGACTTCGATTTGTCTTGAACTTTCGCGCTTCTACCTAATATGATACATTCACAATCGTTCATAACAACACGGAAAGTGTCCCCAAAGAGAAATTATCCCAGCTATGAGCGGGAAGCTCCAAACGGTGGTCGTCAACCTGGGCGAGCGCAGCTACCCCATCTTCATCCAGCCAGGCATCTTTACACGTGGCGGCAAAATGATTAAGCAGAAGCTCTCCCCTACCCGCGTCGCCTTGGCCTCGGATAAGCACGTGGCACCTCTCTATGCCGAGGGTGTCCTCGGTTCCCTGGAAGATGCTGGGTTCACGGCGCGCTTGATTGTGGTGCCCGCAGGTGAGCGCTCCAAGAGCCTTACCAGGCTGAAACACGTGTATCGGGCATTCTTCGATTTCCAGATGGATAGGAAGTCGGCAGTGGTAGCACTGGGAGGAGGCGTGGTGGGAGACCTGGCAGGCTTTGCTGCTGCCACCTTCATGCGTGGGATTCCGCTAATTCAGATACCTACCAGCCTGTTAGCCCAGGTCGATTCCAGCGTGGGCGGTAAGGTAGCTGTGGACCATCCTGAAGGCAAGAACATGATTGGCGCCTTCTACCAGCCCCGCCTGGTGCTCATTGACCCGGATACGCTGTCCACCCTTCCCCGCCCCGAGTTACGGTCAGGGTTGGCAGAGGTGGTGAAGTATGGCATGATTCTCGACCGGGAGTTCTTCGAGTTCCTGGAGAGGCGAGTGGAACAAGTGCTTGCGCTGAAACCCGCCGACATGACCCACGTCATTCGCCGATGCTGCCAGTTGAAGGCTCAAGTTGTAGAGAAGGATGAGAAAGAGTCAGGCCTACGGGCCATCCTCAACTACGGACACACCATCGCCCATGCGCTGGAGCTGCTGTCAGGCTACCGGGGCTTGAGACACGGGGAGGCGGTTGCCATCGGTATGGTGGGCGCTTCACTCATTGCGGAGGAGATGGGGATGGTGACCGCCGAAGTGACCACGAGGCAAGCGCGTCTGCTGAAAAACTTTGGCCTGCCCACCTCATTGGGTGAACTTGATACCGAGCGCCTGCTCCAACTGCTCTACCATGACAAGAAGGTGGTGGGCGGAAAGTTGCGCTTCATCCTGCCTCGTCAGGTCGGCGAGGTGGTCATAGCGGACGATGTAAGCGAAAAGGTGATACTGAGAGCTCTGAGGAGGCTGAAGGGTGCCGCCTGAGGAGGCCAACGACCTGGTCAGACTGAATATGGCAAGCAGTATCAGCCTGCTCACCTATCAAACCCTCCTCGAGCATTTCGGCAGCGTCGGCGCGATTCTCAAGGCCCGCAAAGCCGACCTTCTCCGGATTCCCAAAATAGGTGAAGCCACCGCCCGCAACATCGCACAAGCGCGACGCCACAATGTGGGGAAGGAGAAGGAGCTGGCTCGCAAGCTGGGCATCGAAATAATTACGTACCACGACGACGCCTATCCCGCCAACCTGAAAGCTATTCACGACCCGCCTTTGGTACTTTACGTGAAGGGCAAGGTCGAGGAGAACGATAGACTGGCCCTGGCTATGGTGGGCGCCAGACGTTGTAGTTACTACGGAAGAAAACAAGCTGAACGGCTGGCTGGACAATTGGCGCGGCTGGGCATCACCGTCGTCAGTGGGATGGCCAGGGGCATCGATACTTGCTGCCATCAGGGAGCTCTGGGTGCAGGCGGACGCACCATTGCGGTGCTGGGCAACGGGTTGGCCAGTATCTATCCACCCGAGAATGAGAAGCTCTTTGACCAGATTGTCGCCTGCGGCGCCGTAATCTCGGAGCTGCCCCTGGAGGCGCCGCCACTGGCGCAGCACTTCCCCAGACGCAACCGCCTCATCAGCGGACTCTCGCTGGGCGCCCTGGTGGTGGAGGCCAGCGCCAGGAGCGGCTCACTAATCACCGCCCGGTGGGCGCTGGAACAGGGCAAGGAAGTCTTTGCCGTGCCCGGCAAGATTGACAGTCCCCACAGTAAAGGCTGCCATCGACTCATCAAGGACGGCGCCAAGCTGGTGGAAGACGTTAACGACATCCTCGACGAACTGGGTGAACTGGGTCAAATGCTAAAGACCGAGAGCACCGAGGAGGTGGAGGCAGGCCCCGAGCTTCCTCTGAACCCTGAGGAAAAGCAGGTGTTCAGGCTGCTCTCCACGGATCCCAAACACATTGACGACATTGCCGCGGAAACAGGATATGCGTCGGCCAAGGTCTCGAGCATACTGGTATCCCTGGAACTGAAGAAAATCGTGACGCAGCTTCCCGGAAACCAATTCGTCCGCACCTAGAGACCCTGAGGTGACGCCTGACCAGGACGACCGCCATGCCTGAGACTTTCCCTACTTACCAGGAAGCACTCGACTATCTTTTCAAGGCCACCAACTATGAGAAAATGACGACCGTCCGCTACAACACCACCACCTTTGACCTGGGCCGTATGGAGGAGCTACTGGCGCGTGTGGGCAATCCCCATGTCGGCCTGCGTGCCGTCCACATCACAGGCACCAAGGGCAAGGGTTCGACGGCAACGATGATTGCAGAGATTGCCACCGCTGCGGGCCTGAAGGTCGGCCTGTACACGTCACCTCACTTGCTCGAGTTGGAAGAGCGTATTGCTATAGGGGGCAAGGATATCCCACGGGAAGACCTGCGAGAGCTTATCAATCTTCTCTACCCCCATGTTGAGCATATGAAGAAAGGCAGTTCCGGGAGTGCACCCACTTTCTTCGAAATCATGACCTGCCTGGCACTGGTCTATTGCAGGCGTCAGGAGGTGGACCTGGCAGTGCTGGAAGTGGGGTTGGGAGGCAGGCTCGATGCTACCAACGTCATCACACCCCTGGTATCTGTGATTACGCCCGTCAGTTTCGACCACACCCTCCAGCTTGGAAGCACATTATCTAAGATTGCGTGGGAGAAGGCAGGCATCATCAAACCCGGGATTCCGGTGGTATCGTCGCCCCAAAGGGGAGATGCCTGGGAGGTCATCGAGGAGGTGGCACAGAAGCGTTCAGCGCCCCTCTACCTGGTCAGCCGTGACTTCCATATAGACGATGTTGAGATGCTCCCCTTGCCACAGGTCGGTTCCAGGTTTTCATTGGCAACCTGGGCGGGCAAGCTACCCGACCTGGAAATCTCCCTCGTCGGCCGACATCAGATTGCCAACGCCGCGACGGCGGTCGGGGCGGTCGAGGTGCTGCGAGAACAGGAAGCGGTTGAGATTAGTGATGACCATATCCGCCGCGGACTCCGCGCCGCGCGGGTGTCGGCGCGAGTTGAGGTCATCTCGACCTCACCCCTCATTGTACTCGATGGCGCTCACAATGTTGCTTCCGTGCGCGCCCTAAACACAGCCCTGGAGGACTACTTTCCGCCCCGGCGCAGGGTGCTCCTCTTTGCCATCGCAAAGGACAAGGACGTGGAAGGCGTCCTGAATGAAATCGTGCCTCTGGCGCAAGAGATAGTCCTCACCGTTACCGGCAGTCCTCGCGCTGCTGACCCCGAAGACCTTGTCGAGAAGTGCAAAGCCGTCACCTCAGCACCTGTCCGGACTGAGCCTGACATCTCAAGAGCGTTTGCGTTAGCAAGGAGTCTGGTGGGTGAGAATGAGATGCTGGTGATTACCGGCTCGCTCTATCTGGCAGGTGAAGTGAAGAGGCTTCTGGAGTGAGAGGAAGCGGGCACCACGGATGGCTAATCTGCGCCCGACGGAAAGCGCCCTGTCCGCAAGCACTCAGCTCAGAGGCACCTACCGGAACCAGGCGATGGACACCCCCCAACGGGCCCGCCGCCCGTACCCATAACCGCCATATCCGATGGGCACCCATACCCCCGGACGAATGCGCCTGTACCCGAAGATGGGGTAATAAGGGTAGCCGTAATAGGGGACGGGCAGGTAGCAGCCGTACCCCAAGCGTCCTGCATACCAGCGGTACCGGGGGCGGTAGTGGTAGGAGAACCTGCTGTAGGAGTACTCGACAGGGACGCGGCGCGGTTTTCCCCACTGGATATTGGAATACGCGTAGTGCACCGAGTGATTAGAGGTCTTGCTCACAGTCACGGTCACGGAAGACTGTGTGGATACCGGCGCAGGCTTGACCGCCCGGGTTTGGCTCCGGTAGGTATAGTAGCGAACCTTGGTCCCTTCAGCCAGCAGGAGCGCAGGTACAAGGAACACGGCTATTGCCACCAATGTACCAATCGACTTCCGTCTCATGGCTATTCCTCCCAACCACGCCTGGGGACAACCTTTTTGCCCTTCTCATATCATTATAGACGAAGGAATTGCAGGCGGGACACAAAAAAATTGCCAAACCGCCCCGCATCATTTACACTGTCAGCCCAGCGCACAGCAACGAAGAAATTGGAAAAATGATTGAGCTGACAGGTGACCTGCACGTTCGGGGAAGTTCACTGTGGTTGGATGCCCGCCGCAAGCGGCCCCTATCCTTCGTCTCCCATGCCCACAGCGACCACCTCGCCCCTCACCAGATGATGATTGCCTCCCCGCCGACAGCCGCACTGGCCAGGCACAGGCTGGGGGAGCGCGCCATCCGCCAGTTGGAGTTCAACACGCCCATCCGCATCGACGACCTCACATTGGAGCTACTACCTGCAGGACACATCCTGGGTAGCGCCCAGGCTTACATCGAGCACCAGGGTAGCAGCCTCCTTTACACCGGTGACTGCCGATTGCGCCGCTCCCCTGCCTGCCGACCCATCGAAACCCGCCAGGCAGACATCCTGGTCATGGAGTGCACCTATGGCGAGCCCTGCTATGTCTTCCCGCCTCAGGAGGAGGTGACGGAGGAGCTTTGTGAGTTTCTGGATGAATGTTTGGCCTCCGGGGTGACACCTGTGCTCTTGGCCTATGCGCTGGGGAAGGCGCAGGAGGTAATGAAGATGGTCGGGGAGCGCGGCTACCAGTTGGCAGTACACGAGCGCATTTGGCAGATTGCTGAAGTGTATCGCCAATTTGGAATGGAATTCCCCGGCGCGGAACTGCTGGACGTTCGTGAGCTGAATAGTAAGGTGGTGGTGGTTCCACCGGGAAGGGCTGGTGAGAGCGCACTGGCCCAGGTTCAGCGAAAGCGCACTGCCTTTCTGTCAGGTTGGGCTATGCGGAAAGGTGCAGGTTGGGTGCGCTCAGACCGCGCCTTTCCACTCAGTGACCATGCCGACTTCCAGGAGCTTTTACAGTTGGCAGAACTCGTGGGTCCCAGGAAGATTCTCACCCTGCACGGCCCCGAAACCTTCGTCCGCCACCTGCGTCAGGCAGGCTTCGATGCTGAGCCCCTGAAGCCGGGGACACAACTTGCACATTCTTGAGGAGATAGAACCATGACTGAGCGGAAAGTCATCACTTCCGAGAGAGCTCCTGCGCCTAAAGGTCCTTATTCACATGCCATCGTGCACAAAGGCATCCTGTACGTCTCCGGTCAAGGACCCACCGACCCCGAAACCGGTAGCGCCGTCAAAGGTGACATCGAGAAGGTAACGGCGCGGGTGCTGGAGAACATCAAGACCATCCTGGAAGATGCGGGTAGCTCCCTGGCGAACGTGCTTAAGGTCACCTGCTACCTGAAAAACATAGAGGACTTCCCGCGCTTCAACCAGGTCTATGCTACCTATTTCTCCAAAGACCCGCCCGCCCGAACCACCATCCAGGCAGCCAGGCTCCCCGGCGACATCGACCTGGAGATTGATGTGATTGCGGGAATTGCAGACGCGTGATTGAGGACAATTGGAGGCACTCGATGGCAGGGCAGAACGCGCCAGCGAGCATCATTCCAGGTTGGCGTGTCGCGCCCACATGTCCTCATCACGAACGCCCAGCTTCTCCTTGAGTGCGGCGGCTATAGCATCGAAGTAAATCAAAAGCACCTGCTCGAAGAGCGAGCCGCCAAACTGCTTCAGTTCCCCCCGTGCCTGGGCTTCCCCTTCCACAGGAAGAACCACCACCTCGTCTGAGGCTGCCGCCAGGCGTGAATCTTTCGCTCCGACAACGGCCAACACTCTGACGCCGACCTGCCTGGCTAATTTGACGTGCGCGAGCGTTACCTGGGACCCACCTGTGAAACTCGCTGCCACGAGCAGGTCTCCGGCAGCGATGGCAGGCGTAATGGTCTCGCCTACCACGAAAGCCTTCAGCCCCAGGTGCGCCAGGCGCAGGGCAAAGGCTCGCACGACAAGGCCTGTCCTTCCCTGGCCGGTCAAGAAGATGCGCTTTGCCCGGGTGATGGCAGGGATGAGCTGACCCAGCTCAGTCTCATCAGCCTGCTCGAAGCGCGCAGTAATCTGGGCGAGGATGCTTTTCACAATGCTGATAATGTGCTTTGTCATCCCTCTGTCGTTATCGCGCAGCCAAGCCGCAGTTAGCTTCCCATCTTGGGAAGCCCGGCCAATGACTTCTCGATAGCCTCCTGCGGGTAGGCATAATCCTCGAGCTCACCTGGCCAGGTATGCCTCGTATGCCGCCATATCAAAGTGCCCGTGCCCGCTCCAGTTAAAGACGATGACCTTGCCCTCAAATTATGATTTAAGTCTTCCCTTCGGGATACAGAAGGCAAATATTACACATCAGGGCCAGTTAGTGTCAAGACCTTAACCGAATCATTTTTCAAAGCCCCGCCACCAACGTCAGGGTGGCACGCAACTCGTTTTCGTCAGTAAGCATCTCAAAGGTCTTGGTCACGGGGAGCGCCTTGATAGCGGTCTGAAAGCTCCGGGGGAGCAACCCATTCTGCAAGGGCAAGTGGTTATCCCGTCGGCCGCGCACCTGATGGTAAAGGTCGTTCGCACTCCAGTGCACGTGAGCGATGCGCTGGGGTTCCTTCAGGAATGCAAACAGTGTCCACTCGCGCTGCTTAACATCACTGGTCCCCACTGCTACAGTGACGGCATGGCTGGTATCCAGGCAGAGAAACACATTGTCCTGGCCGATGTCCTGGTGCAGTTTCTGCCACTCTTCGGCAGTGGTGCCGAAATACCGATTGTGGTCTCCCAGGTCGATTTCTTCCGGGGGCAGGTGCAACTCCTGCGGCCGCCAATACCTCACCATGTTTTCCAGTAGGCACAGGAGACCCAAGCGCTTGCAGTACTCAGCAAAGTCCCTGTAGTTCTCCAGGAAACAATCGTAAGTTGCCACCTGTTCTCCGTCCCAGAATTCGGGAGCCGTGTGGGTGATGACCTTCTCGATTCCCAAGCGGGCAGCCAGGCGCGCGTGAAGCTTGAACTGGTCTATGGAGTATTGGCGAAACTGTCGGTCTTCGGAGGCAATGTTCAGCCTGACACCTCCGATAGCATAGGGCAGATGAGCGGCGCGAATGAGCCCCTCGAAGTTCTTGAGTTGGTGCGCGCTGCCGGGCAATTTGATTTCCACACCCAGCCTCAGACTACGGATAGTCTCAGGCGGCACGCAGGGCAGCGCCAGGTAATCGGGCATGTGTGCTTCCTTTAGAATTCAGAGTTGTTGAGCAAACCTTTGCCGAGTCAAGGTCTGCATCTTACATGGTGATGCCTATGATGTGGGCTTCGAAAACCACCTCGCCCTTGACTATTCCCTGAGTGTCGAAGCGCCCGCCCCGGCTCCTGAAGCGCACGCATTTGGCAATCAAAATCAGTCTGTCCCCGGGCACCACCTGTCCGCGGAACTTGACGTTTTCCAACCCCGCGAAGCCCATGAACTTGCTCTCCGGACGAAGCTTCCGGAGGTAGAAGCTGCAAAGCTGCGCCGCTGCCTCTATCATCAGCACCCCGGGGAGCAAAGGCCTGCCCGGAATATGTCCCCGCACCCAGAACTCGTCGTCTCTTACCTCCTTGTAACCTACAATGATGCTGGTGTCGGCATCTATCTTAATGATGCCATCGAGCTGACGCATCTCGAAGCTCTGCGGGTTGACCTTGCCAATCTCATCAGCGGAGAATTCGGTGTTCGTCAAATCAATTTCATCCAGGTTCACCAGGGGTTCAACAGGCATCGAACTTTTCCTTTCGCGGCGGCAGTCCCTTGCTCTCACGTCTTACCGGTCTTCGGCGGCATCGGGGAGCTCCGCCTCCTCCACCAGCATGACCGGGATACTGTCAGCGGTAGTGAAGGGCCTCCGACAGTTGGGGCAGGCGTGTGTATCGGGTGCCAACGTGACTTCCGTCTTGCATTCCGGACAGACCATGAGGACGGGATAGCGGCGCCCGCACTGAGCGCACACGAGCTTTCCCTTGTCCAACTCTACTCGTGTCTTGCAAAGTGGACAGGCGAGGAGGTCCAGTAGGTCGCTGCTGATCATCTGCAATCTCCAAATCGATGACACTTTTCAACGTTCGCAAGGCATAATCTCAAGCAGAACCCTAGCTAATCGTGCAAGTGTATCTCTGTCAAGAAGTTTTATTTTATTGAAGCTTGGGTTTTTTCCTCTTGACAATGTTTTCGTGTGACTCCTAAAATACCCCAGCTTCCGAAAGAATAAAGAATGTGGCGGACTGGTATCTTTGGGGCAACTACTTAAGCTGAAGGAGAGTTGCATGAACAAAGCTGGATTGATTGACGCGGTTCAGGCTAAATTGGGCGGCACCCGAGCGGATGCAGAAAGAGCTGTAGCCACGGTATTGGACGAGATTAAGAAGGGCTTGCAGAACGACGGGCAGGTTCAACTGGTAGGTTTCGGAACTTTCCTGGTCAAGCAGCGCGCTGCCCGCACGGCCCGCAATCCCCGCACTGGTGCGCCCGTTTCCGTTCCCGCCAGTCGCACCGTCGGCTTTAAGGTCGGTAAGGCCCTGAAGGAAAGCGTCTAGTCCAGGCTCTCATATTCCCTCCTGGTACCTTTAGCCAGGGCCAAGTCATAAAAGGTGACCTCTTTGCCTACAGCGAAGAGAGTGCGCGCCACTATGATGGTTGCCGGTGTCGAGACCTCTCAAGGCTACGGTGGCGTGGCGCTCTCTCGCGACTACTGCTTGTTGGGTGAACATGCCTTCCAGAGCGCCCGGGGCGCCGATACCGAGCTCATCCCCGCTCTGGGGGCCCTCTGTAAGACCCTGAAAGTAAGCTGGGCCGACGTCGGTCTCTTGGCAGTGGATGTCGGCCCCGGTTCCTATACGGGCTTGAGGATAGGCCTGGCCACCATCAAGGCGCTCAGCTTTGCCTCGCACAAACCCATCGTAACCGTCACCTCTTTCGAGGCGCTGGTGGAGGGCGTGGGCGAGCTGGACGCACCTTATCTCTGCGCCGTGCTGGACGCCAAAAGAAAAGAGGTCTACGCGGCCATCTATACCAGGTTGACCGATACTTGTGATAAAAGCTCTCACACACCCAGCGCATTTGCGCGCCGCTGGGCGCTTCAATCTGACCTGATGGTCATCAAACCGGAGGCGTTGGTAGAAAGAATCCCTCCGGGAACCCTGGTCCTGGGTAACGGTCTGGGAAAGTACCTGTCCCTTTTTACCAAGGCGGGCATCAATAGTCTCCCGGAGAAGAACTGGATACCCAGAGCATCGGTGGTGGCGCGGCTCGGGCTGTGGGAATATGCGCAGGGCAAGCAGGTGGACATCAACGAGCTGGAGCCTCTCTACTTGAGAATTCCTCAAGCCGAGGAACGCTGGCGGGAGCGTAAGGACACCTGAAAGTTAGCATTGCTCGTAAGCAAGGGAGCTACGGAGCACCGAGGATGGCTTCACGAATCCTTAGCAGTTTTTCGAGCAGCAGCTTCATTTCCGCCAGGGACATCATGTTGGGTCCGTCACAGAGCGCCTTATCAGGGTCGGGATGCACCTCGAAGAAGAGCCCATCACAGCCAGCCGCGACCGCGGCAGCGGCCAGGTAAGGTATCATCTCGCGCTCGCCGCCGGAGCTGCTTCCTTGCCCGCCGGGGAGCTGCACACTGTGGGTGGCATCGAAAATCACCGGACAGCCCGTCTCCTGCATAATGGGAATCGAACGCATGTCGGCAACCAGGTTGCCATAGCCAAAGGAAGTGCCCCGCTCGGTGAGGATAATCTGGTCGTTACCGACCGCCCGCGCCTTCTCCACGATGCTTTTCATGTTCCAGGGCGCCAGGAACTGCCCCTTCTTGATGTTCACAGGCTTGCCCGTGCGGGCGACGGCTTGCACCAGGTCGGTCTGTCGGGAAAGTAAAGCTGGAACCTGAATCAGGTCGAGGACCTCGCTGGCGGAGGCGACCTGTTCCCGACAATGCACGTCACTGGTCACAGGCAAATCGAGTTCAGACTTGACCTTGGCCAGCACTTTCAAGCCCTCTTCCAGTCCCGGCCCCCGGAAAGAATCTGCGGAAAGCCGATTGGCTTTGTCGTAGGATGCCTTGAACAGGTATGGGATTTCCAGCTCCTCAGAGATACGTTTCATCTCGGCAGCAACCGCTAGGCAAAGCTCTTCACTTTCAATCACGCAGGGGCCGGCAATGAGCAGTAGCTTCTCACCACCCCCGACTGTCACATTCCCTATCACGACTTTGTTGGTTAACATGGGGAGTCTCCAGCTACTTGATTATGAACACGGTCTTGCCGAACTCTTCGAGAGTTTAATGCGGGAGAGATGGGATTTCCACAAAAACTTGGCTGAAAGTAAACTGCCTGTCAGGATAACACCGTGAGTGGGAAAAACCGAAGCCCAGGCTCGTCAAGCCTATCGGGCCGGTGTGATGCCCAGGTCGGAACTGGTGAAGAGAGCTTCGTAGCTGTACCCCGCTTCCCGCATCGTCTCTTGGGCACCTTCTTCACGGTCGATGACGCCCAGAATCTTGACTACCCTGGCGCCCAGCGATTCGAGCGCGCGAGCAGCCTTCACCGCCTGGGTTCCGGTGGTGAGCACGTCCTCTACCAGCACCACGCGCTGGCCCGCTTCGAGCACACCCTCCACCCGCTTGGCAGTGCCATAGTCCTTTTGCTCTTTTCTTACGATGACGAAGGGCAGTCCCGTTTCCAGCGCCGTTGCCGCTGCCAACGCCACCGCGCCCAGCTCCGCACCCGCAATCCGATTCACACCTGCCGGCATCTTTGCCGCCAGGCGCTGGGCTATCTGGCGCAGGATAGTAGGCTCCGATTCAAAGCGGTATTTGTCCAGGTAGTACTTGCTGTGCTTACCCGAACTTAAGATGAAATCCCCTTCCAGGTAGGCAACCTCCCGAATCTCTTGAGCCAGTGCGTCCAACCTTTCTCCTCCTCGTCCAGTCCCGCGCCGATACCTAGACAACCCGCCTGTTCCCACACGCCGAGCATTCTACCAGAGAGAGATACGCTATCAAGTGTTTCCTCGCCAGCAGCTCCATTTCGCCCGGTTATCGAGGGGTATCAAGATAACTACGCAGTAGGGCCGCACAGTTTCTTCTTTGACGGCCGCGCGCAGCTCGTTACACTACCATCTGACGAGATGAACCAACCCTATGGGAAAGCCCCATGGCAACCGAGGCGCTGCCTACAAGTGTGGATAACAAACCTTTGAAATCACCCCTTCGCTATCCGGGTGGGAAGTCACGGGTCGCAAAACTGCTATTGCAACATGAGCCGCCTCACCGGGAATATCGGGAACCATTTGCGGGAGGCGCCGCGCTTTTTTTCCATAAAGCCAAGGCCGAAAAGAATTGGCTCAACGACAAGCATCCGGGGCTTTATGCGCTCTACGTAACACTCAGGGACGATTTCGATGCCTTTGCTGAAATCTGCCGCCAGCAGCGGGGGGACCGGAGAAGCCTTTTCGATTACTGGACCAGTCGGCGGGACCTCATGGACGCTGAAGATGAGGAGGCGCTGCTGGAACGGGCGGTGCAGTTCTACTTCATCAATCGCACGGTATGGGGCGGGAGGGTGGTCTATGACCTTTCGCGCAAGAGCCGACTCTATTTCAGCAATCCGCAAGGTTGGAACCACCTGGAGAAGAAGCTGGCGCATCTCAAGCAGATTTCCGAGAAGCTCCAGGGCGTCAAAATCACCTGCCTGAGCTTCGAGGAGTGCCTTGAAGACGCCACGGAAGAGACCTTCATCTACTGTGACCCGCCCTACATTCGCGATACAAATTGCCATCCTACCAACAAGCTCTACGACAAGAGTTTTCAAGACGAACACCACGAACGCCTGGCCCGCCTCCTGCACGATACCACTGCCAAGGTAATGCTCTCCTACGATGATTGCCCCCAGGCCCGCGCACTCTACAACCGCGCGCATTGGCACTTCGCGGAACTGGAATGGAAATACTGCGGCAGATATGCAGTCACCAAAGAAGCCAAAGCCAACGGCATCAGAGAGAGGAAAGTCACTGGACAGGAGCTTTTGATCCTGAACTACGAGCCGTTGATCGAGACAAGGAAGCGGGTCCTTGTGGATACTTCCCAGGTGGAAGAGATTCGAGAAGCCGTGACACGCGCTTTCTTGGCTACACACGAAGGACGTAGCATGGATGATGTTGTCATATGCGACCGGCTTAATAAGAAGTTCATTGAAGCTGCATCGAGCACGGTGGGGGATGTTGAGCCTCGGGATCTGAATTGGCATCTGCTGAATTTGAGAAAGTCGGCCAAGTTGGGCCCAGTGACGACTGTCAGACGAACATTGCGAAACCAGGAGGAGTATGTTCATGCAGCCGAGATCGCTGCCCGGTTCATGGAGGACCTTTACAATGTTACTGTTGACCGGCTGTTGTGTAACCCTGGGATGCGACAGCACTTTGACAAGCTGGCGGGGTCAATAGCTCCTGGACATAGTAATTATGAGTACAGGAAGGCAGCGCTTAATCTAAGAAAAAGAGGGCGACTGAAGCCTGAGCTTGTCAACAGAATCATGCGGTCCGGGAGGAGGACTAAGATGGTCCACGCAATCGATGTCCTGGCTGACGCTTCGAGAATACCTGAACTTCCGGGGTTGTACATATTCGAGGATGAGAGCGGTTGCTTGTACACTGGTGAGTCACGGAATCTGCGCTCTCGTGTATCGAAGCACCTGGACCACTCCGACCGCAAGTCCCTTGCTCATTATTTTTGGCGTAACGATATTCGTAAGATAAGAGTCGAACTTATTGCATTCGACAAGGAGTCCTTGGGCGCTGATAGGTCGAATAGAAAAGCTCTAGAAGCTAGCCTCATCCAGAGCAGGTCTCCGCGGTTTAACATTCAGCACCGCACATAGGCACTGTGCCCGCGCGCATTGGAGCGCCTTGCAATTGGACTAGTTGAAGTCAAAGAGGAAGTGCGCTTAGTTCCGCGGAGTAAACCCTGTTGCTGGATGTACGCAGAAGGTAAGAACGCCGTAACTCTCAAGAAGGATCTGAGTGAGGTGTTAAGGTAAGTAAAGCTCTCGCGGGTAAAACCGTTCAGTTGCTTTGATGAGTTCTTGCTCCGGCTTGGCGAGTTCGAGGTAGTCGTCGGTGTATTTGCCACCTTTTTTGGTGATGGTGAACTGGTCGAATTTCTCGCCCGTGGCGGTGTAGGTGGTGGCTGAGAGGGTATTACCCTCAATCGTGATGACCATGTAGTGATAGAGGGACCCGGAGGCCGCCAGGAGGGGATGCTTGACAGACTGGTACAAGAATGCGCCGCCGCCGGCAGTGACGATGTAGGTGACAGGCCACTGGAAGGGGTCGTCTTGGGCGGGCTTCAGGGGATAGAACCTCTCGTAGATATGAGAATCGCCGGCAAAGACAATATCCACCTTGTGCTTCTTGAATAGGGGCACGAAGGTCGCCCGACCCCAGGCAGTGCCATGACCCCCCAGGTTGTAGCAGGGGAAGTGGTTATAGACGAACTTCCAGTTGGCTTTCGTCTTTTTCATGTCCTTCTCGAACCACTCCATCATCTTCTTGCTCGTGCCATACTGGTAGTCGAGTGCCACGAAGTGCGCATTTCCGTAATCGAAGGAAAAGACCAGCGGCTCGCGCTTTTTCCAATCGAACAGGCGCGCAAAGTTGTTGCCGCCGTCCAGCTCCACATCGTGGTTGCCCAGCGCCGGAAGCAGAGGAATATGGTCGATGACGCCCGTGAGCGGTTCGAAGTATTGCGGTCCCCACTCCTCATAGAAGCCGCCCACGTCCACCAGGTCGCCGGTGTTGATGATGAAGGTGGGAGAGTGCTTTTCAAATTGGCTGGCCAGCATCCCGTGCACCAGGGGGTTGCCCCGGCTGTCGCCATAGACAATGAAGGTGAAGCGGTCAGCCTTTTCGGGGAAGGTCGTGAAGTGATGCAGGCGGCTCTTCAGGCCCTCCCTCTCGACCTGGTAGCTGTACTTGGTACCCGGGCGCAGATTCTTGAGCGCGGCACGATAGAGATAAGCCTTCAACCGGGGGGCATCACCCCACCACCCATCGGAGTATTCGATTCTTGCAGGCGCAGCCACGGTGAGCTTCTGGTCGAGTGCCTCGCCTATGTCAAAGCGGAGGTTGGCCTCTCCGGGCTTATCCGTCTCCCACATGATGGTCATGGTGGTCTTGCCCGGGTGCACCAGGTAAGGGCCCTTGGTGATGGTCCCACGTGTTATAATCAACGGGGATAGGAGAAACGCTGCCAGGGCGAGTGCGGCTGCTGGCAGCGCATATTTCCAGTCCTTTCGCATTGCGCGAATTCGTCCCAACGCGCGCCGAGCAGGAGTCACATGGCCGAGTGAGAAAGACGCTGACATGCTATTTCTTCCCCTCATAGGTCTTCGCTTTCTCCTTCCCCTCGAGCACCCGCCGGGCGCCGTCTCTGAGCGCCTCCATCTCGAACTCACCCGCATAGACCAGAATCTGCAGTTTCAGGTTAGCCAGGAATCCCTTTATCATATCAACGAACGTTTCAGATTTGGCCAGCGCGCCGGTGAGGACGAGCGCAGTGACCGGTTCGGACTGGAAAACCGGAAGGAGCGCGGCAATGTGTTTGGCAATCTGGTAAGCCATGGCTTCCAGGATAAGACGGGCTTTCTCGTCCTTCATGGAGAGGACCTTCTGGAAGTCCCTGGTACCGAAGTGGGCAGCTAAACCGCCCCTGCCCATGACCTTCTGCTCGACCTCTTTTCGGGGCAGGGCGTAACACATCTCGATGAGCTTGGCGATGTTGACGGTGCCACTTCTTTCCGGGGTCATGGGGCCCATGGAGAGCGCATCGTTCACGTCGATGACCTTTCCCCGGTGGTGGGCGCCGATGCTGATACCTCCACCCAGGTGGGCAACGATGAGGTTGCATTCCCTATATGCTTTGCCCAACTCGACTGCTGCCTTCCTCCCTGCTGCCTTCTGGTTCAGCGCATGGAAAATGCTCCTGTTAGGAATATCGGGCATGCCGGATATGCGAGCGATGGGCTCAAGTTCATCCACCACGGGCGGATCGACAATGTAGGTGGGCTTGCCTCTTGCCAACTCATGCGCAATCAGGGCGCCGAGGTTGGAGGCATGTTCACCCTGGATTCCCCGACGGAGGTGTTCCAGCATGAGCTCGTTCACTGCATAGGTGCCCCCCTCGAGCGGATATAAAAGCCCCCCTCGCGCAACGAGCGCATCAATGCTGTCGAGGGAGATGTTGTTCTCTTTGAGTTTCTTGAGCACAATGTCTTTTCGGAAATGCAATTGGTCTAGCACCTTCCCGAATTGCCCCAGCTCGTCCAGGCTGTGCTTAATCTCCGCAAAGAAGAGGACTTCTTCACCGTCGTAGAGAGCGACCCTGCTAGAGGTGGAGCCGGGATTGATGACCAGGATTCTATAGGTTTTCACGGCACGAAGTAGGGGTCTATTTCTCGTTCTTCTGTGATCAGGCACAAGGCGGCTGCGGAGTTGACGATGTCTCTGGCAGTTGCGCCTCTGGAGATATCGACGGCAGGATATTTTAGCCCTTGTGGGAGAACGATCTTGTTCGCCTGGCGGCCCTCTTTGGTTTCCCACAGGCTTTGAGCCAATTTGTACAAGCTGTTGGCCACGTCGAGGTTGCCTCCTATGAGGATGTTAGCAGGCTCGTCGGTGAAGGGGCCGCCCTTTGTTCTGGCGACCTCGGTATCGAGTGCACTGTCCACCTGGCAGGGACCGAAGACGGTCCAGTTCGGGTCCGCGTATCTTTGCTCGAAGAGGCCTAATGTCTCGTGAATCTTGTCCACCAGATGGCCCTTGCCCGAATCGCCGGTTGAGTAGGATACCAGCGCGGCGCGGGCCGGTTTTCCGGTGATGAGCTCGTAAGTCTGGCAGCTATCCCTGGTGATGTAGGCAAGTTGCTTCGGACTGGGGTCGGGGTTGACGGCCACGTCGGCAAAGGCTAAGGTTCTATTGCCCTGGGTTACGAATCCTATCTCGGAAGCCACGCCCGCCTCCTCCCGGACACCAATGACGTTGAGGAAGATGGAGAGGATGTCGTGGGAGGATATGGTCAACCCACCGACCAGGCCATGAGCGTAGCCCTGACGAACCATGAGGGCAGCAAAATAGAACGGGTCCTGGATGAGTTCCCGAGCGTCGGGAAGCGCAATCTCACCCCGCTTGCGTGCCAACTCGGCATAGGCGTGCCCGAACTCGTCGAGCTTGCTCGAAGCGGTAATCTTCTCAGGCGTCAAGGCCAGGGGAATGGCCCAACCTCCCAAGGTGATAAGCTCCACAGCCTGCTTCACCTCCGGGTGCGAGGCTTCAGGAAAGACAATCACTCTGGGATGATTTCGCGCCACCCTCTTTATCAGTTCCAGCATGACCATGTCTCTCTAGACCACCTAAAAGGAGCTGTCGTTACCTGCTAAGGACGCTTACGACCGTTCTTGTCTGCCTTCCCTCAGGGTAGAACTACCCCTCACACCCCGCCGGCGCCAAACTCAATTTTACTTTTTCCGGGAGAGAAAAGGAAGTGTCTTTCCCTGCGGCAACTTTGTTTTGGCGCTGCACCCGTTGCCCCACCACGAAGTGTCGGTGTATTTTAGTGCGACAAGTCCTCTAGCAGCGCATCGCCCGGCTTGGGCACCACGTCCAGTTGGAGGGTGGTGCGACTGACCCCGAAGCGCTCACGCAGCATGTGGTCCACAGCGCCGATGATTTCGTCACTTCGGGCGCGGTCGTCAGTGTCAATGAGGATGTGTGAGCTCACTACCAGGAGGTTGGAGCAGACGCACCAGAGGTGCAATTGATGCACGTCCTTCACGCCTGCAATTCCCTTGATGGTATCTGCCACCTCGTTGACATCCAACCCGCGGGGCACCCCCTCCAGGAGGATGTGCGCGGACTCCCGCAGAACCCGCAAGCCCCCGATAAGAATGGCCACTCCGATGGCAGCCGAGATGACGGAATCGGCCAGGGTCCAGTTCGTGAGATAGATGAGAAGACCGGCAATGACTACGCCTATGGAGGCGGTAAAATCGCTGAGGACGTGCAGGAAAGCACTGCGCAGGTTCAGGTCCCGGTGCCCGTGTCCCCGGAGTCTCAACAGCACCACCAGGTTTGCCAACAGCCCCAAACTGGCGATGACAATCATCTCCAGGCTCTTGATTTCCCGCGGGGACAGCGCTCGCTGATAGCTTTCGTACAGGATGAGAAGCGAAATGCCCGTGAGGGTGGCGCCGTTGATGAAGGCGGCAAAGACCTCGGCGCGGTGCCAACCGAAGGTGCGCTTGTCATCAGCAGGCAGGCTCGAGAGATAGATGGCCACCAGACTCAGGGAGAGCGCGAAGAGGTCCATGAACACGTGCGCCGCATCGGAGAGGAGCGCCAGGCTGCCCGTCCAGATTCCGCCTACCACCTCTGCCACCAGGATGCCGGCAGTGAAGATGGCCGCAAAACGCAGACGCGCTTTGACGGAACTCGTGGCTGAAAGCTGACTCACCTTGCTACCCCGCTGTGTTCATTCCCTGAAAAGCTATTCTCCAAGCAAGTGCTTGGTCAGCGCCAGCAACGCAACGCCTGCCAGGAGCGCCACGGCGGTCAACTTGCTTCCCTGTCGGTGCGCCGAGGGAATCAGGTCGGAGGCGGACACGTAGAGCAGAATGCCGCCCGCGCCGGCCAACAGGGCACCCGCCGCCGCCTCCGGAAGCCCCGACACAAACACCAGAGAAAGGAAGGCGCCCACGGGCGTTGCTGCTGCCACTAACATCGAGACCACAATCGCCTGGCGCCGTTTCACCTGGCTGCCAAAGAGCAACCCCAGGATGGCAATACCCTCAGGCACCTCGTGGCTGATAAGACCGATGGTGGTCACCAGCCCAACCCGGAAGTCCACGTCGAAGCCGATGCCTATGATGATGCCATCCAGCAGCGAGTGCAGGCCGATGCCCAGCGCCGTCACCCAGGCGGTGGGCGCAATCAGATGGCCCTCTCCCTTCACCTCGTGGGCATGTTCCACACTGCCGTGTACCACGAGGATGTTTTCCAGGATGAAAAAGGCGATGAAGCCAGCGGCGCAATAGAAGAGATAGTGCTCGCTGACTTCAGCCGCTTCCGGCAGCACGTGAAAGAAGACCACGCTCAGGATGGCGCCGGCGGCAAAGGCGGTGAGGAGATTAAGGTGCCTGAGTGCCCAGCGCTCTTTCCACAAGAGCAGCCCCATGCCCACACAGGTGGATACCCCGGCCAACAAACCATAAACGATAATGTTCGCGGTGGTGCTCATCGGTTGCCCCCGCCTTCATCAACCTGTGCTAGCTCAATGCCTCGCTGGAAAGCGAGCTCGAGCAAATCAGAATGCTTAAGCACTTCGCCCTTGGCATCGATGCTCGAAGCGGTGATGTCGCCTGCGTATTCCGCTTCCAGCGCATCGAAGAAATATTTCATGGTCATCCGCGCGGCCTCAAACTTACCTTTGACCCGCGAACCGCCTAGCGAAAGTAGCATCCCTTTTCTGGTAATTTTCCTCCCTTCCGGGAAGAGGCGCTTCTTCAAAACATACTTGAGCACATAGAGACATTGACAGCGGTCAATCACGGCCTTCGCCTGCGCCGAGACGTTCATGAAAAAAACCGGGGTGGCAAAGACCAGGCGGTCGAACTTCAGGTATTTCTGGTACACCTGCTGGAAGTCGTCCTGCACCACGCACTTGCCTTCGGTCTCGTAACAGCCGTTACATTCCAGACAGCCCGCGATCTTGAGTCCAGGCACCCAGACCTTCTCCACCTCGGCGCCGACGCTGGCGGCACCCTCCAACACCTTGTCCAACAAGGTATCAGTGTTCCCGCCCCTGCGCGGGCTGTTGGATAATCCCAGGACATACACCGTTCCACCTCCCTGAGCTACCCGCAGTAAGTTCTTACGTTTCGTGACCGCAAGTTCTGGGGTTTCATCCCCCGTCGGCATAAGCCTATAGCGGAGGCTGAGGCTCCTGCGACCGGGAAACACCAACCCCTTGATAAGGGACTTGCTATGGTTGGCTTATTCCTTAATCGGGAACTGAATCTCGGTGACGAACTCCTTCGGGTCACCTCCACCCGCCGAGCCCGGGCGTTTGACATAGACCTCCCGAGGCGGCCCCGCAATCTCCCAGCCCTGCACCGACAGCCAGGCCAACATTTCAGTGTAATGGGCGGGGATGTCCCGGTAAGGACCCTTTACTGTCACCGAAGCCACAGTGCAGGCAGGCAGTTCCTTCACGCCGACCTTCGTATCCGACTTGGGAGCTGATGCTACTGGCAAACAGACCTCAAACAGGGCAGCATCAGGATTGAACTCAGCGGGCGGGCTCAGGAAAACGGTCAGTCCCTTGCCCGTGAGCTTGACATCGTGCGCCCGCGCCCATTGGTAAAGCCGGTGATAGACCTGCCCCATCTCCTCGTAGGAGCCGTGGTGCCGAGTGAACAGCACTGTCTGTGCCTCAATTCGCTTCCGCTCAGGTGCTTCCATGAATCGCTCTCCAGGTAGGGAATACCGAGTTTGGCAGCCCCCTTTAGCTTCGCCGTCCTACAGCGGGCAGACTTCTGTCTGAAAGTAGGTCTTTGGCGCCGGAATCCAACATATAATGCCGGGCAGCGGCTGGAAAAAAGTTAATGCATAATGCGTGCCACTGCACGATAATCCTGTCTATTCAATGCCCAGGCATTTTGCGCCTTGGCTACTCGCTGCGCTCGCCCAGGACGCGGTCGAACTTGAACAACCCCTCCGGCGCATCCTTGACTATCTTGAGCTTCTGCACGACCTCGTCAGCAGATGCCTCCTCCTCGACCTGTTGCTTGTCTCCACATCTGCGAGTAAGGCAAACTGACTCAAGTCCTGTTCGTATCACGGGCTCGAGCGAAAAGCAAACATTCCTTACTACCTTTTATTGATAAGGGTTGGGGGCGGTATTTGTCAAGTGATTTTCAGGGATTCACTTGCACCACCAGCCGCGCCTCCCTCCTTTTGCCTAGACGTGAAGCCTTGAATGTGCTACTTTTCGAGACAGGAATCCTGGGACTTGTAACTCTATTTGCCAGGTGCTGAGGTAGCTGGAGTTTCAGGCAGTGAAAAGAAGAGCGCAGCCGCGGTCCAATCTGCTCACGGTGTCGGTGTTGATACTCAGCCTGGCGCTGATGTCCGTGATGCTTGCCTATGCCTGGGCCTTGAAGCAGCAGGCGCTGGTGCGAGGGCAGAAGACCTGCGTCAGGCGAGCCCGGTTCATTGCGCGAGCTTTGGAGCGCTATGCACTCGACCATGAGGGCGTTCTTCCTTTCGGGTGGGAGGGCCTGACCGGGGGAGGCTACTTGCGACGCACGGGTGAGTTTTACCGCTGCCCGCTGGATAAGCAGAGATACCAAGGAGAGCCTTCCTTCGACAGCACCAGCTACGAGGTGCGCTGGGGAACTAATCTTCTTGAGCTGGACGAGGGTGTGGAGCGGAGTTGGCAGGAGGGTTTCGACCTTACACACTACAGGCAGTTGCTCATCTATCACAACCACCCTGACCTTCTTGCCACGGGGCATGGCCACCCCCGTGGGTTTAGAGAACTCTCGGTCGAACTGAGAAGAACCGTGAGGCGACGACTCGGGACACGGGAAGACATCACCATTACACCATTAGAGGGATGATGTGGGCACCAGGACGAAACGTTTTGCGGCAGTGCTGGCGGGAGGTGCAGGCACCCGCCTTTGGCCTTTGAGCCGGGACCAGCTTCCCAAGCAACTGCTTTCTCTCATAGGCAGACAACCGCTGCTGGTGGAGACCATCAAGCGGCTCATGCCTCTGGTGCCTCCGGAGCGGACATTTGTCATCACTACTCAGAGACATGCCAAAGCGGTGCGGGACTTCCTGGACCACTACGCAGCCAAGCTCGGGATTGCAGGCATCCAACTGGCGGTTGAACCTGCCGGGCTCAATACCGCAGTTGCCTGCGCTTATGGGAGTCTCCTGGCAAGGGCTCGGGAGCCGGGCGCAGTGCTGGGGATTTTTCCCATCGATGCGCTCATCAAGCCGGCGCCGCGCTTCCGCCAAACCATTGGACGGGCCTACCGGGCCGCAGAGGAGACGGACGGGATTGTACTGATAGGTATCAAGCCTGCCTACCCGGCAACCGGCTACGGCTACGTTAGACGGGGCGCTGAGGTCGGGAAGGTGAGGGGCACCCCACTCTACCAGGTGGCACAGTTCAAGGAGAAGCCCGTAGCGCAGGTGGCCTCGCGCTACGTCAACACGGGAGGTTACTTCTGGAACAGTGGAATCTTCATTGCCAGAGCAGAGGTGATGCTGGCCACCATTCGGAAACACATTCCCAGAATCAGCGCCAGGCTCGACCAAATAGCGGATGCGCTAGGCACGGCGCGGGAAACTTACGTGTTGAAGAAAGTATATGCTACGCTTCCTGCGGTCTCTCTGGACAAAGGCGTGTTGGAAAAGGCATCCACCTCCGGGAAGCGGGGGGCCAGCAACCTTTTCATGATGGAGGCGGACTTCCAGTGGGATGACGTGGGCAACTGGCTGGTGATGGAGCGGGTGTGGCACAAAGATGCGCGGGGCAACATCATCCTGGGTTCACACCTGGGACTGGATACCAAAGGCTCAATCGTCCTGGGCGATGCCGACCACCTGGTGGCCACGGTCGGGGTGAAGGACCTGGTGGTCGTGCATACGAAGACGGCAACCCTGGTGGTGCACAAGAAGGACACCCAGCGCGTCGGGGAACTGGTGGCAGCACTGAAGAAAGGGCGATTTGCAAAGTACAGTTGACCTCTCCAAGAGGCTGTGGCGCGGCGCAGGGACATAGAGACCGATGACAGGGCGCATACTGGGCATGGACCTGGGTGAGAAGCGGGTGGGGCTGGCACTCAGTGACCCGCTGCACGTCAGCGCCCAACCTCTGGGCATCATCAAGCTGGAAAAAGAAGAACTGCTCGACAAGCTGCGTCAACTGGTGGCCGCCCATGGCATTACCCGGGTGGTGGTAGGATTGCCCAAGAATATGGACGGTTCTTTAGGGACCAAGGCGACCGAAGCGCTGGCGCTGGCTCAGCGCCTGAGGGATGAACTCAAGCTGCCTGTGGTGACGTGGGACGAGAGGCTCTCCACGGTGCGGGCCGAGCGCGCGCTGAGACAGGCAGGACTTTCCCACGGCAAGCGCAAGAAGCGGATAGACACAGTCGCCGCACAGTTAATCCTGCAAAGCTTCCTGGATGCGCACCGACGGGGTGATAGGGACAGATAGCCATTTCCCCGTTGACGGGGGCGAGGGGCAGTGATAGGTTTGTGGCATGCTCGGAAAGAGACAGGAAAATGGTATCTGTCCCCTACTTTTGGTCCCCTACTTTTGTCCCCTACTTTTCATGAAACAGCTTCTAGTCCGGCCTATGCACGGCGAGTGAGAGGGGAAAAGAAAGTGCGTGTGTACCATATTGAAAGCGCGACTTGGCCCATAGAGCGTGAGCCTGTCAGAATCGAATTAGTTGGGACGGCGTACATCCCTGCGGTTATTTGCGACGTCTGTGGCGCGACTTGGGGTGACGATTTTGTGTCTCTATGTCAGGTGCCGGCAGAGTCTTCTCTGAGACCAGAACTTACGCTCTGGCCGATACCTCGGAAGGAGCAGGAGATTCTGGTTCGCAAGGTCCGAGAGGAGCTTTCCGGGACCTGTGAACTCCCTGACCCGGTGATCCCGGGAACACGGCTGGGACCGCAGGTGGTGAGGTTCAACCGGCCCTACTTCCCGGACTTCATGTGGACCCCTTTCATACCGCTGGTAAGGCGGCGCGTTCTGGAGGTCTTCGAGGCCGAGAAGGTCACCGGCTATGCAACTCAGGAGGTGATTGTCAAATCTGTCCGTTCCCGCAAGCGCCCACAGGCGGCTGAGGTCCCTGCAATTTGTGAACTGGTTGCGGTAGGAGGGACCGCCTTACCGCCGGGGACAAAGATATATTACGGTTGTCACGCATGCCACGAGGGCGGGCGCGCCAGTTCGACAACCTGGGATGGTTCAGATATATTCATCGACCGTTCTCAGAGCCTCAAGATTCTTATCACCGAACGGGTAAAGGACATTATCGAACGAGAGCAGTTTGAGAATTGTATGATAAGGTATGCTGGAGAGATTACGTCGAGACCTTAGCCCAGAGGAGTAGGGCATAATATCTTCATTTGGCTAATCCGGGGGACGTCATACATAATTCTTGCGCAAGGGTCAAACGAACAATATGCTGGTGTTGTGCTGAGAAGGCGGAGTTAACTATGCTGCCCCCGGAACTCTCCGGAACGCCAGCTCATGCCAACGAATTGAGCACTTCCAGTCCTCGTTCGATATTCTCATCGCTGGTGGCATAGGCAATGCGGAAGTGGGTGTGCTTTTCGGAGAAGACACTGCCGGGGATGACGAGCAGGTTGTGCTCGATAGCTTCCTTGACAAACTCCTCGTCCGTGCCGCGGGGGACTCTGGGAAAGATGTAGAAGGCGCCCTGAGGCCGGGTGACGTCATACTTTTCTTTAAGCCCATCATAGATAAGGTCGCGCTTCCTCTGGTATGCTGCTATGTGGGCACTCACGTCCAGGTCCAGCGCCACCAGACCTGCGTGCTGCACCGGCGCCGGTGCACATACGAAGGTGAACTGCTGCAGCTTGGCCATCTCCCGAATGATGGCCGACGGCCCACAGGCATACCCCAGCCGCCAACCGGTAAACGCGTAGCTCTTGGAGAAGCCGCCTAAAAGCAGCACCTCCGGGAAATGTTTCACGGCGCTTTCAAATCTGCTGTCGTAGCAAAAATCGCAGTAAATCTCGTCGCTGATGACCAGGAGCTTGTGCTTGCGGACAACCTCAGCGACGGCTTCAAGCTCCTCTGCGTCATACAGGGCGCCGGTGGGGTTGCAAGGATTGTTGATGATGAGGAGCTTCGTGCGGCTGGTGATGGCCGCTGCCACCTTCTCAGGACTAAGGTGGAAATCCGGATAGGTGTCGATGAACCTGGGCACCCCACCCACCAGCTTGGTCAGGTGTTTATATATCACAAAATACGGGTCGGGGATGAGGACTTCATCCCCCGGATCAATCAAGACGAGGAATGCCAGCACGATGCCACCTGACACGCCCGAGGTGATGAGGACCTCTTCGGGCGACCAATGGTGTTTAGACTGGACGTGTTGGCGTACTTTCTCTCTGAGCTCAGGAAGGCCCTGAGTGGGGGTGTAGCGATTGTGGCCTGCACGAATGGCGCGGATAGCCGCCTCCTGAGCCGCTTCCGGGACGTCAAAGTGAGGCTGGCCGATAGAGAAATCGATGGGGTCTTTCAATTGGCGGGCCAGGTCGAAGACCTTGCGAATCCCGGAGGAGTCAATCTCAGCCATTCGCCTGGCAATCGTCATGCTTCTTTCCACTGATATTCCCGCATGGGAACAACTTCGCCGAGCGTGAGCGCTCGGCGCGGCAGTGTGGGGCAACCACTCTAGTGGAGGCAGGGCCTCTCACCCGGTATCGCTTGCTGCTGAAGTGTCCTGCTCGGTTGCTGCGGGTGTCGGGGCTGCCCCCGTCTCTGCAGTCTCGGCCTTATGTCGGGTCGGACGGGCTATGGTGAAGGTCTTCACCTTGGGCAAGCCGAATATCGAGTCACCCTCGTTCCAGAGACCTTTTTCCTTCAACTTTTCCAGACGCTCGGCGCGGGTGAGCACATTGCGCTTACGAACAAGCATATTTCTGCTCTTGAGACTCTTGTCAATCGACATCACTGCTCCCCGGAGTCATATGCACAATATGGAACTACTCGCTTCGTTCGAACTTCTTCGCATAAGCATCTTTGAAGCCTACGCCCTCCAACGTCAGGTCCATAATCTTGGCGAACTCAGCGCTGCCAGAGGCAGCCCGACTGCTGGGGAAATGGCCACAATGCACTTCCAAGCTGTTCCCTACCTTGGCTACGGAGACATCGGTCAGCCCTTCGTTTCGGAGAAGCTCTGCGACCCTATCCGCGCCGCGGCCGGCATAGACCACAATCCGCCAGGGACCCGCAGTCGGTAAAGTCGGCACAGGCTCCACATCAGGGGTCGTCGTCCCCACGCCAGCGGTCGAATCAATCACCAGGGCTGGCGAAAGTTCCCGGGCAGATACCTCCGGCCCGCCTGCGTCTGAGGCATCGGCGGTATCCACACGCGCCACCTTCTCCGGTGTGCTCACCGGTAGTGCGGTGACGGGCACACTGGCGCGACCGACCAGGAAGGCCATAGCCAGCAGGGCGAAAAGCCCAAAGATGACCAGGTAACTGGCCGTAGCGCTCAAGCCCAGGAGAATCTGGGGGTGGCTCCCCAGAGAGAGCTTCGCCGGTTCCGCCTCGAATACGCGCGCTGCGACCCTGCGTTCAGGCGCAGGGGCTCTTGCGGGACCGGGCTGTTTCACCTCCGTGCCCTTAGTTCGCTTCAATGCCTCGTATAACGTTGGATTGAAGAGTGCTTTGCCCATGACTCACTCCAGCAAATAACCCCTGGCCACCCCTCTCCCGAGCTTCAGGGATATACGCGGGTTCGCATCGATTTTATTTTATCTTATACTCGTCCTGGGCTTGCGTCAAGCAATTTTCACGGATGCGGTTCTGAGAGGTCATGTGCCCTTATATGACATCGGTCAATTCCGTGGTTCATCTTAAGATTATTCACAAGAATTGTGATTAAGTCCTGAAAGAAGGGCGTCCTAGGAGAGCGCGCTGACCACCAGGTCGCCCACCTCCTGCGTCGTATAGCCCATCTTGCCTGCCCCCAGGCTCTTTAGCTTGGTGGCGGTCACTGCCATGACCGCCTGCTCAACCGAGCGGGCGGGAGCAGATTCACCCAGGAACTCCAACATCATTCCCAGCGCACAGATGGCGGCCAGCGGGTTGATAATATTCTTGCCCGTGTATTTGGGCGCCGAGCCGCAGATGGGTTCGAACATGGAGGTGCCTTCCGGATTGAGATTTGCGCCCGCAGCAATGCCCATACCCCCCTGAATCATGGCGCCCAGGTCAGTAATGATGTCGCCAAACATGTTGCAGGTGACAATCACGTCGAAGTACTCCGGGTTCTTTACCATCCACATGCAGCAGGCATCCACGTGACAGTAGTCGGTCTGGATGTCGGGATACTCTGTTGCTACTTCGTCGAAAGCGCGCTGCCAGAGGTCGTGCGCAAAGGTCAAGACGTTAGTCTTGGCCACCAGCGTGAGCTTCTTTTTCTTGTCTCTCTTGCGCGTGTACTCGAAGGCAAAGCGAATGCAGCGCTCGACACCCCTTCGCGTATTGAGCATAATCTGAGTGGCGACCTCGTCAGGTGTGCCTTTGCGCGCATTGCCTCCCAGCCCCAGATACAGTCCCTCCGTGTTTTCCCTCACCACCACGAAGTCGATTTCCTCAGGCCCTTTGCCTTTGAGCGGACACTCTACACCCGGATAGAGTTTCACCGGCCGCAAGTTGATGTACTGGTCCAGGCCGAAACGCAGCTTCAAGAGCAATCCCTGCTCCAGGATACCCGGCTTCACATCCGGGTGCCCCACCGCGCCCAAATAGATGGCATCGGCCTTGCCTAATTCCTGCAACTCGGCATCGGAAAGCACCGCACCGGTGCGCAGGTAGCGGGTACCGCCGAAGTCGTACGTCTTTGTCTGATAATCGAAGTGCTTGAGCTCACTCACAGCTTCCAGCACCTTCAAGCCCTCCCTGACCATCTCCGGGCCGGTGCCATCGCCGGGGAGCACGGCAATCTTATGCATTATTCCTCTCCTCCAATGCTTGTCATTGGTGAATAAGTTGGGACAGGATACGATACTCCCGGAGGAATTGCAAGACCTTGATGCCAACCCGCCGCCCGGGAATGTGACACATGTTGTGGCAGGCCGTCATTCCTTCGTCGGTTGAGGCTGCGCTTCTTTGGGCACTTCGGAGAGGACTTCGGAGAGGACTTCGGAGAGGACAATGACCACCTGGACATTCTCACCAGCAGGACGCTCAGCATTCGTTGCTCTGAGGGTCTTGAGATGCTTGGCGAGGGCAGCCTGGCGGAGTCGTCCCCTTTCGGTGGGCGCGGGAGCTTGCAGAATCTTGTCCTTTTCAACGTTGACGAGAAAGCGAGCAAGCTCCGCACGCGTCAGTGTAATGATGGTCACAAACTGGTTCAACTTCTTGTCGTAAGTCTGTTTAACGAGGTTGGCCAGGCGCGGGCCACTCACCACTTCAGACCGAGGCTCTTCCCGCTCGCGCAGCATTTCAGCCTGCTCTTCGGGGACTACTCCGGCCGCGCTGGGTTCCATCTCACGACGCCTCATCTCTTCCTTCTCCGGCTCGACGAGAATGCCCTGCGCCCGCATCAGCGCTCGCTCCATGAGAGAATTCCCCAGCTTCACGTCCAGGCAGGCCAATTCCACCCGCGCCATGGGCAGTTCTTTGTCGGCAGCCTCCCGCGCTCTCATCCCAGGCGCCCGCACGTCCAGCGCGGTTCCGGAGGTTAACCCCTGCGACATGGCACGCTTTTCGGCTTCCTTTTTCTCTTCCTCATCCGCCACCTTAGCGAGGCGGTCGGCTAACACTACCGACTCGGCCTTCGCAGCAGCGGCTTTGGCTTTTGAAGGAACATCCTCCCCCGCGGCGATTTTGGCCTTTTCCCCCTCTGCCGCTGTGCGCCCATTTGTTGCATCGGCAGCCTCCCAGCCTCCCCGTAATGGTTCCGCAGCACCCTCTGGCGTCCTGGTAGCAAGTGCGAGGTCAGCGGCAGCTCCCTTATCCAGCCCTTGCCCGCTTATCCTGTCATCCAGCATGTCCTTGTCACGCTTCACTTCGCTCGTCAGCGAGTCGCGCAGTCCGCCGCCACCAATTTCCGCTGGGGGACTGCGTGAGACCATCTTTCGGGTCTCTCGTCCACTTGGCGGAATGGCAGTGCTATCCTCTCTGGCCAGAGTCAGAGGTTTGTCTGAGGGCCGTGCTGGCGCAGTTCTATCTGACTTAGCGTAACCACCGTAGTGGTCTTCCCGATCCAGTAGTGAGCTGGTTTCGGCAACCCCCGCTGGCCTACGCCTACCGTGGGGGAAGAGGGCGGGAGCTGGCTCTTCAGGCCTCCTGGGCAGCATGAGGAGCACACAGACGAGGATCAAAGCAGCAACCAGCCCAGAGGCGGTGGCCCAGATGGGGAAGGGTATCACTTTCCTTGTTCTTGCTGCCCGGGCTTCAGGCACTGACCGGGCGGGGAGTGCGTCTCGCACCTTTGCCAACAACTCGCGCGGCGCAACTTGTGCCGGCAGCGCCCGCACCAGATGAACCGTCTTCAGCAGTGATTCGTACTCCCGCTGGCAAGCGGCGCAGCTCCGCAGGTGACGTGCCACCTGCTTGCTCAGCCTACGCGGAAGCTCACCGTCGATATAGGCAGATAAATTATTGCGGACTTTAGCGCACTTCATTCGACTAAACCTCGCAACTTCTCTCGCAGTTCCAGCCGGGCTCGGTGCAGTCTCGATTTCACGGTCCCCTGCGGAATCTCCAGCACCTGGGCGATGTGCCCGTAATCCAATGCCTCCATGTCCCGCAGCACCACCACCGCGCGCAGGTCCTCCTCGAGCGAGGTGATGGCCTGCTCAATCAGTTCCAGCTCTTCCCGCGCCACCGCCGCTGCCATCGGCTCCACCGGCGACCTGGGATTTAACCGACCGCCACTTTGGCTCCTCTCGGATGCCAACCACATCGGCGCCGTCATGGTTGCCTGCGAACGTTTCCTGTGGGAAAGCGCTGAGTTCAGCGCAATGCGATAGAGCCAGGTCAGAAAGCTCGACCTTCCCTTAAAACCCGCCAATCCTTGAAACGCCTTCAGGAACGTCTCCTGAGTCACGTCACAGGCATCGTGAAAATTGCCCGTCAGCTTATAGGTCAGGTTAAAGATGCGGTCCTGGTGTCTCGAAACCAGTTCCTCAAAAGCCTGTTGGTCTCCTTGCTGACAGGCCCTGACCAGCCTGCGCTCACTGGACTCATCCTTTGCCAAGGAACTTCCATCCCACTTCACAAGATTAGACACCTTCCCGACGCCAACGGTTCTCATTTTCTTGCAAGAATCTTACTATTTGTTAAGACGTGGGCCTGCTCCAGTTGGGTCCCTACCCATATTCACGCGCCCTGAGCGCCGGAGTTCGGTTCGAGCCCGCTTGCCTAGCGCAGGATATCCTTGATGATGGCCTCCGTATGTCCCACCCAGGCATGCGTGGCTTGGGTGCGGGGCTGAAGCACACGCTTCTTGCCTGCCAACACCCACAGGTAATAAAGCTCGTAGCCCGGCGCGGCCACCACCGGGTGATAGCCCTCGGGCAGCGCTACCAGGTCACCATCCTGGAGCACGTAAGTCTCGTCCAGGCTCCTGTCATCGTTGTAGGCGCGCTGTATGCCAAAGCCTCCGGGCGGGTTCACCTTGAAGTAATAGACCTCCTCCAGGTCGGATTCGATGGGTGGGTTGTCGTGGTCGTGACGGTGTGGGGGCCAACTGGACCAGTTGCCCGGTGGGTTGAAGGTTTCACCCACCACCAGGTGACAGGATTTGACCGTGGGGTCGATGATATTGTAAATCTGGCGCCGCCAATTGTGCGCGCCGGCAGTAGCCTCTTTAACCTGGTCAGGCAAGATCAAAACGGTGGGGTATTTCTCCTCGGCAACGCAGCTTGCCTGCGCAATATGCGCACCCTGGGAGGTTGTCAGCGCATAGGAGGTGTCGCGGGATAGGTAGATGCTCGAGGGCTTCTCGGCAAAGACGCTCTTGCGCGTCATGATGCGGTGCGGGTCCAGGTCTCCGGTGGAGATTTGGAAGCTGCCCTCCAGCAGCACCAGCACCACCTCATGCTCACCCGTGTTGCTTTCGTAGGACTTGCCCGGCTCCAGGGTGATGATGCCAAAACGAATCAACTCCAAATGGGGATAGTCTTCACCCACCAACTCCTGATAACCGGGCTTGAGCTCTTTTCTGATAAGGAGGTCCATCTTTCGCTTTCCTTTCCTTTCATCTTGACTGTCGGTTCAGACGCTCGGTCAGACGTTTACAGTAGTGTGCTGAGCGGGTATTGTCAAGCCCAACTCGCCGTCGGCAGGCAAGAAATGCGTTGACATCGTTGGGGTGCAAAGTAGGATGATGGGCGATGGTCCTATCCCGATTTTATCCTTCCCTTTTGCAGGTGCCCAGATGGTAAAGGACAACACCGATTACGAAAGCTACGAGAACCCGCTGGTGGTTCGCTACGCCAGCGCCGAGATGAGTTCAATCTTCTCATCCGCCAACAAGTTTCGCACCTGGCGCCAGCTCTGGATTGCACTGGCAGAGGCCCAGCGCGAACTGGGACTTCCCATCGTCAAAGAGCAGCTCACCCAGATGCGCCAGTTCCAGGATGATGTGAACTTCAGCGTTGCCGAGGCGAAGGAACGCGAGGTTAGGCACGATGTGATGGCGCACGTGTTGGCCTTCGGCGAGCAGTGTCCTTCCGCCAAGCCCATCATTCACCTCGGCGCCACCAGTTGCTTCGTCACCGATAACACCGAGCTTATCCAGATGCGGGAAGGGTTGAAGCTCCTCATCCAAAAGCTGGCGGGTGTCATTGACAAATTGGCGGGCTTTGCCCAGCGTTACCAGAACCTTCCCGTGGTGGGCTACACTCACTTTCAGCCCGCCCAGTTCACCACCCTGGGCAAGCGCGCCTGTCTGTGGCTACAGGACCTGGTGTTTGACCTGAAGGACCTGGAAAGGCAATCGCGTGGCCTCTGCTTCCGCGGCGCTAAAGGGGCCACGGGCACCCAGGCCAGCTTCCTTGAGCTTTTCGCAGGCGATGTCGACAAGGTGCGCCGCCTGGAGGAGATGATGGCGGCGAAGTTCGGCTTCTCCCAGTGCTATCCCGTTACCGGACAGACCTATCCCCGCAAGGTGGATGCGCAGGTGCTATCGAGCGTTGCAGGTGTAGGCATATCGGCGCACAAGTTCGCCAACGACCTGAGGTTACTTCAGCACAAGGGTGAGCTATTTGAACCCTTCGCACGGGCGCAGGTGGGTTCCTCGGCGATGCCCTATAAGCGTAATCCCATGTTGGCAGAACGGATGACGGGCCTGGCCCGCTTTCTTCTCACGCTGGCCCAGAACCCGGCGCTCACCGCTGCCCAGCAATGGCTGGAGCGCACGCTCGATGATTCCGCCAACCGGCGCATTGTCATTCCGGAGTCGTTCCTGGCAGCGGATGCAATTCTCAACATCTACCTGAAGCTGGCAGGTGAGCTGGAGGTGAACGAATCCGCGATTGAACACAACGTCCGCCAACACCTCGCCTTTGCCTGCAGCGAAGCAGTGCTGATGAAGGCCGTCCAGCAGGGTGGCGACCGTCAGGAGCTGCACGAAGCGCTCCGCCAACTCACGCACCAGGCACTCGAGGAGGCGAGGGACACAGGTGAGACACCGGACCTCTTGAGCAAGCTGAAATCCGACCGCCGCTTCCGGAAAGCCGCTGCTGAAGTCTCCTTCGATGCGCCCAAACTCGTCGGCTTGGCACCCTCGCAGGTGGAGTCATTCCTGGAAGAGACCATCAAGCCCATCCGCCTGCTGTACAAGGACGTGCCGGGATTCGAAGCAAAGGTGGACATCTAGGGGAGCCGCGGCTTCATGTGAACCGAAGCCGAAGCAGCGTCCAGATGGCAATGAGGCCGTCCTTCCAGCGGATTTTCTTCCCTTCGCCGATGCTCCTGGGATGGTAGGAGATAGGCACTTCGTGAATCCGGTAGCCCAGCTTCAAGACCTTGGCAGTGACTTCAGGGCAGAACTCGAAACCTTTGCACTTCAGCTCGAGCTGCTTTAACACCTGGCGGGTGAACATCTTGTAGCAGGTAGGCTCGTCCGTGATGTGCGCGCCGTAAAGCCAACTGACGACGAAGGATAAGAGCCTGCCCCCCAGGTAGTAGCGCAGGTAGCTCTTCTCACCCTTGCCCAGCACCCGCGAGCCATACACTACCTCTGCCTTCCTTTCCCGGATAGGTGCCAATAGCTTATGGTAGTCCTCAGGTTCGTATTCCAGGTCACCATCCTGTATCACCACCACGTCACCGTCGGCCAGTGCCAGGCCGCTGCGCACTGCGGCACCCTTGCCCTGGTTGGCGCCGTGATAGACGATGTCCACCTGGGGATACTTCCCCTCGATGCTCCCCAGCTCCTCAGTGGTGCTGTCAGTGGAACCGTCGTCGATGACGATGACCTCCTTGGGAATGTCCACTCTCAACACTTTATTGAGGATGGCAAGCACGGTGGCTTTCTCGTTATATACGGGCATGATGACGGAGAGCTTCATTTCACCTCCGTTTCAGTAGGACGGAATAGGGGCGATGCCAAGCCGAATTTCCAGGCTGCGTATTTCAAGAGGGTACCCAAGGTCCTCAGCCCATAAAGAAGCGCAGGCAGGAAACTCACACTGGAGGACTCGGGCAGGTACTTGGCAGGCACGCCTATCTCCACGATGCGAAATCCGAACGCGGCCGTCTGCACGATAACCTCGGTATCGAAGACGAAGCCTTCCGAGTTGCGGACGAAGGGGATGTGTTCCAGCAGTCGCCTGGAATAGGCGCGGTAACCGGTGTGCATCTCGCTCAAGCGCTGTCCCAGCACCAGGTTCTCAATAGAGGTCAGCACCCGGTTAGCAAAGTATTTGTAGGCAGGCATGCCTCCTTCCCGCGCCTTGCCGTCCAGGAACCGGGAGCCCAAAACCAGGTCCGCTTCGCCTTTCAGGATGGGCGCCACCATGTCGGGTAGCAGCCTGGGGTCGTATTGGTAATCGGGATGCAGCATCACCACGATATCGGCGCCCACTTCCAGCGCTTTCAGATAGCAGGTCTTCTGATTGGCGCCGTAGCCCCGGTTCTCAGGATGCACGAACACCTTAAGCCCCAGCTTCCTCCCCAGCCCTACGGTCTCATCGTGGCTGGCATCATCCACCAGGATAATCTCGTCGGCAAAGCCTCTGGGGATATCGCCCACGGTGCTGACCAGCGTCTCCGCTGCATTATAGGCAGGCAGCACCACTACGATCTTGGGCTTCTGCTTCGTCATTTGGAACCCGCCTTACTGAGATGGGCTTGCAAGTGGGCCGCCAGTGAATCCCGCCAATGTGGAAGTTGATAGCCTGTCACTGCCCTGAGCTTACCGTGGTCCAGAACCGACCATGCCGGCCGCCTTGCCGGCCGCGGAAACTCCGCGCTCCTTGCCGCACTGATGCGCGTTTCCAGTCCTGCCTGCTTCACGATTTCACGTGCAAATTCATAGCGGCTGCAAGCTCCGCCGCCCGCCGCGTGGAATAGCCCCGTCGCCCCCACTTCCAATAGCTTCCAGATAGCCTCTGCCAGATTGACCGTCCAGGTAGGCGACCCCCACTGGTCATCAACCACCCTGAGCTCCGCCCGCTCGTGGGCCAGCTTCAACATCTGCTGCACGAAGTTGTTCCCGTGTTCGCCATAGAGCCAGGCAGTGCGCACGATTAAGTAGTCGCCCGCAGTGTCTGCCACCTGCCTTTCGCCTTCGAGCTTGCTCTTGCCGTAAACACTCAAGGGGTTAGGAGCGTCAGTTTCCACGTAAGGCTGACGCCGGTTGCCGTCGAAGACGAAGTCGGTGCTGATGTGGAGGAGGTGCGCACCCACTGCATTGGCTGCCTGCGCCAGGTGGCCGGGGCCGGAGGCATTGACGGCAAAGGCAAGCTCGCGGTGGCTTTCGCAGCCATCCACGTCCGTGTAAGCGGCACAGTTGATAATGAGGTCGGGCTCTTCGCGTTTCACAAACGACTGCACGGCGTCGGCATCGGTGATGTCCAGCTCGCCAATGTCGATGGCGCGCACCTTCAAACTGCCCAAGCTGCCCGGCCCGTTTGTCTGGTGGGAGCGCATGCGGTTTGTGACATCCCATCCCAGCATCCCTTTTGCGCCCACAATCAAGACCTTGCTCATTCTACCTACCCGGAACCAGGTTTCTCCAAATCCTCATTATGACCAGGCTGCCTGGATTCTATTTCAATGGAACAAAATGGTCAACGTGAAAAGGGCCAAGCCTTGTCGCCAGGCTCCAAGACAACCCGCGAGTTGAGACTTGCAGCGTTTTTTCATCCACTTCTCGGGAGTGGGCGTCTAAAGTGGTGTCCGGACGATGAAGAGTGAACTTCAACCGGGGGAGCGTGCGCGCTTGAAACTATCAGAGAGAAGCCTGGCGCGGGCACTTAAGCGCGGCGACCGAGAGGCGTGCGGTGAGTTAATCACCGCCTACAGTGGGAAGCTCTACCGTTTGTTCTTTCAACTGACGGGACGAACCCAGGTAGCGGAGGACCTGGTGCAGGAGACCTATCTCAAGGTCTGGCGGTCGCTCAGGGATTTCCGGGCGCAGTCCTCCCTTTCGACCTGGATTTACAGGATTGCCATGAGTGCCTTCCACGATTATCTCCGCCATAAGAAGCGCAACCCGGCGTTTGGTGCTGCCAGCCTCGACCTGGATGGTCTCAAGAGTAGTGACAGGCAGCCGATGCACGAGGCGTCGCTAAATGACGAGCTGGGCAGGCTTGCGGACGCTGTCGGCGGGCTGCCGTTGGAGCTAAAGGTTCCGTTGGTGCTCAGGTACTATCACAACCTGTCTGTCAGACGCGTTGCTGCTGCCAGTGGTCTTACCTACGGGCAGACAAAGTATTGCCTCAAGAAGGCGCTGGAGCGCCTGAGACGTTCTCTGGAGGTTTGAGGGAGCAGGGTTAAGGGTTCGTTAACAAAGGAATCAGGTCACGGGAGCGAGAGATGGTTAGTTGGCACCGAATCCAGGAAATGCTTCGGGAGATTGGCCGAGATGCTCGACTTTCCGGTGCTGACCGGATTCCCGAGGAGCTTGAAAAGAAACTTCGCGCCCGGATGGCAGGTGAAGTCAATATCCTGGAAAAACGAAGAAAGTCACAGGAGGTGATTCCCATGTTTCTACGTAAAAAGGTTACTATCCCAGCCGCCGCACTCGCATTCGTAGTTGCGGCTATTGTCCTCGTTCTCGCATTTGGCACCAGGCCCATGCCCACGCTGGCTCAACTTGTTGAAGCAAGCGAAGCTGCCGCTACTAAGGTCAATTCGCTTCGGTTCAAGGGCCGTGATCCGGAAAGAGGTAGAATGCAGGACAACGAAGTACTCGTCAAGAACCCTTTCCTCATCCGCAAAGACTACGCTGATGGGAGCTACTTCATCATAACCAGCGACAAGTACTGCAATTACGACAAAGCAAAGAATTTGTTCACCATAGAACCGCTTGATAGAGCAGCCCTTGAGCAGAAATTTGGCGCCGATACAATGGCTACTTCCATATTCACACAGATGTCAATCATGGGTATTCTGAAGCGAGAGGCCAATCTTGCTGAGGAGGACATCAAGATCGAAGAGGTAGCCTTCAAGGGCAAGCAGGCATACAAGGTAACCGTTTCATGCGAGGACTGGGACGGCGAGGCAATTTTTGACAAGGCTTCAGGTCTGCTTGTCAAGGCCTCAGTTGCGGGCCAGGAAGGCGAGGAGGGGAGCCTCGAGGTGGTTGAGGTTAACCCGGAGCTTGATGACAGCCTCTTCTCACTGGAACCCCCTCCCGGCGCGACGGTGACCGACAAGACGAAAGAGGAAGGTTCCGGGGAGTAGCCCGCCGGCAGTAGAGCGGCAAGGGACAGCCTACTCCGCCCGCCACGGCGGGCTACGACGGCCGGAAGTCCTTGCCCTACGAGACTTAAGCGGGGCGTGTGAAGTTCGCACGTCCCGCTTTTTCTTCGCCAAGCAGAGCAGCGACCACTTACCGAGCTCCTCAACATTACAAACCTGTCGATTCTCACTGTCAACTCCGTATAATTGGGTTACTCAAGTTGTCGTCCGTCGTTGAGCAATCAGTCTGGCGGAGGGGTAATCATGGAAGCGCAGGTGGGGAAAACGAAGTTGGTGCTTGTCAGGGGTGATATCACCGAGCAGGATACGGAAGCGATTGTTAATGCGGCCAATGAACCACTGGTGGGAGGCGGGGGCGTGGATGGTGCCATCCACCGTGGCGGTGGGCCTGAGATTATGCGCGAGTGCGACCGGATTCGCGCCGCGCAGGGCGGATGTCCCACGGGGCAGGCTGTGATTACCACGGGTGGCAAACTCAAAGCCCGCTACGTCATCCACACCGTAGGCCCCGTCTGGCTCGGAGGTAGTCACAGCAAAGACAAGCTCCTGGCAAGTGCTTATCAAAGCAGCCTGACGCTTGCGAAAGAGAAGGGCATCCGGTCGCTCGCCTTTCCCTCCACCAGCACGGGCGCATATGGATTTCCCATTGAGCGGGCGGCACGTATTGCGCTTTCCGCCGTGCGCAATTTTCTCAAAGAGCATGACTTCGACGAGGTCCGTTTCGTGCTCTTCAGCGAGGGAGACCTCGAGGTTTACGAGGAGGCCTGGAAAGAAGTCAGCCAGAATTGAAAGTGCGGCAAGGGACAAGCCCTTGCCCTGCGGTCCCGACGGGCAACGTTTGTTAGAGCCATCCCCCGAATTGCTACTGACACCCAGCATTTATGTTGCACTCACTTTTGCCTTGATGCGAGGCGTCCGGAGGAATAAACTACGTTCAGATAAGCCGACAAATTCGGCTGTGACATTTCCGAGTTCATTCAGGACATTTATGTAGCCCATCATGGCCTGGTCGTATTTTGGTTGGGAAGGAATCGGTGTCGAGGTGCCCGAGGCCTGGGAGCTGGCCAAGGTGACGGGCACGCGGGAGAAGGGGTCCTTCAGTCTGGATGATGGGGAGCAGGTGAGGCTGGAACTGAAGTGGGAGAAGCCTCGCAGGCTCCCACCCGTGGAGCAGGTGGTGCGCCGCTACACGAACTTCCTCAGGCGACAGTCGCGCAAGCGGAAACTCTCCCTGGACATCGACGAGAGCGTGAACTTTGAGCTTCCGAGCGCGGAGCAGAGCGCCTTTTCTTGGAAGGTGGGTAAAGACCTGAAAGGCGGTTCGTCGGCATTCAGCCTGGCCAGTGCCTGCAGGGAGTGTGGGCGCGTGTCACTGATGCACGTGATGGGCAAGAAGGGGGACCCACCTCGCGCCGTTGCCAGGCAGGTCTTTGCTTCTTTTCAGGACCACAGCCCGACCGAGGAGGAACGCTGGCGTATCTTCGGGCTGGACTTTACACTGCCCACCACTTTTCGCCTGGAGGGAAGCAGCTTCCGGGCGGGGTGTTCGCGCTTATCGTTTGCCGAGGGACATAAGGAGCTAGAGGTGGCCAGGGTGGCGCTGGGGGAGACGACACTTAGAAGGCAGAAGTTCCCGGATTGGCTGTGGGAGTTCTACCGCAAGAAGCTTCGACGTTTCCTCTGGTACCATGAACGTGCGTCATTCAAAGGACACCTGGGGATACGCTTCTGGGGTGAAGAGATGAAGCGCCGGACCTTGATTCGCGCATTTCAGAAGGTGGACTATCTCTCCGGTTGGGCCTGGTACTGTGAAAGGTCGGACAAGATACTCACCCTCTGGCTCACAGGGCGCCCGGACGATGAAGGGGAACTGGCTGGTCAGTTGGCGGGGAAGATACGCTGTCATTAGTTTTTCTCAAGCGATGCTGGCTTGACAAGGGAGAGGGGAAAGAGTTAGTATGACGCTCTGGCGAAAGAGGCCCAAGCTGGACCGCGGGGCATCACTGAGGGCGATACCGGTGCACAATCCGGCGGCCAGTTTCGAGAAGGATGACAGGGGGTTAGTGCAGGTGAGCTTACCCCGGCGGGATGTCCGGTGGGTTCGTGTGTTGGCGAAGGTCTTTGCCCTCCCGGAGCGCAAGCGCTTCTCGCTGGATGAGCTGGGGAGTTTCGTGTGGGAGCGCTGTGATGGCAAAACACCCGTGAAGCAGGTGATTGGGGAGCTGGCCAAGCGATACAACCTGGGGCGAAAGGAAGCTGAGATGTCCACTGCCAACTATATGAAGCTTCTGGTCAAGAAAGGGTTGATAGGTGTGAAGGTCAGGCGGGCCGACAAGCCTTAGCTGATAGCTCAAGTTGAAATTGCCATAGGTGGGTGTAGGAGAGAAGGTAGTGGAGAATCCGGAATCAATTATAGCCGGTGCCAAGGCCGGGCGGGTGGAGAAGCAGATAGTGCTTCCCTGGAGCAAAGCCTTTGAGATCAGCATGAAATCCTTGCGCACCCGCTTCGGGCGGTCGCTGTTGACCATAGCCAGCATCATACTGGCTATTGCCTTCCTCATGTCCATACTGATGAACAGTGCTTTTGAAAAGTCGCTGCGGCCGGTGGATAGATACGAGCAAGAGATGCGGGCCGAGTTAGCGGAGCTGACCAGGCAAGAACCAGCGGCAGGGGGCACAGCACAGCAAGCGCTCGATCAAGAAATCGCTGAGGTCCAGAAGCGCCTCGAGGGCCTCTCCCTGCTGAAGGTCAAGCTCCAGCGGAGGGGGATTCTGGTGGCGGAGGTCGGGGTAGAAGGTCTGGAGCTGCCGACTGAACAAGAGGAAGAGGTGCGAACCTCCCCGGTGCTGCGGGCCTTGGGGCTGGAAGAGATTACCACCAAGCAATGGTGGCTGATTATCCTCGCCTTGATGGTCTGCACGGTGGGGATTGTCAACTCCATGTTGATGTCGGTGACGGAGCGCTTCCGGGAGATAGGTACCATGAAGTGTCTGGGCGCGCTCGATAGTTTCGTCATCAAGCTTTTCCTTATCGAATCATCCCTGCAGGGGATGATAGGGACAGTTCTGGGACTCTTCTTAGGTTTTGTTCTGACCCTGTCCGGGTCTATGATGGCGTTCGGCATGAGGGTAATGTATTATTTTCCTGG
>SDBU01000188.1_pt1 | contig 88572 bp, 127 predicted proteins | sample 2277071 | NCBI WGS metagenome assembly SDBU01 (sample SAMN10397929, study PRJNA504765) | marine sediment metagenome | isolation source: marine sediment core GS08_GC12, 126 cmbsf | place: Arctic Ocean: Gakkel Ridge, Loki's castle | collected 2008
TCAAAAGATTGGATTGGATGGTGGAGCATCGTAGATTGCCAAGCGCTGCCGAATATCGGAGCTGGCTTGAAGGTTCTGAATTTATGACGCCTCCCGAAGCGATCGCTAGTGGTGGAAAAATAGTTTGGGAACCTGGCTGGGATACTGAATAACCCTTGACAAATTCCAATGGGTGGTGTAAAATAAGTTTTGCTTATTGAAAAAGCATGATAAATTTTATTGTTTACGTTTTCGTTATTTTAGAACTTTAATAATCCTTTATCAAATTCCCAATGACAATTGGGGCATAAAGCAACTAGATTTGCTTTCTTGTTTATGTCACTCAATTTGGTTTTCATAGAAAACTCACAAATGGGTTTTATGTGTGAAATTTCAACATGTTTATCATAACCACAAATAAAGCAGGTCTTCCATCCTAATTTTTTGGCAATTCTTCTAGCTCTTATACGAACCAAGGCGTATGCTGAGGACTTATGATGTTTTGTATAAATTGCTTCGCCAAGAGTCATATCTTTTGGAATGGATATATGCGCACAAAAACGACATTTTTTTGACTCTTTCCGTATTATTTCTTTGTTGCAAATTGGGCAAATTTTTTGATATTTCTTTTTGGCTCTTTTATTTCGTTCTATGTGACGGCATAAAGGTAAGCAGTAAATATGAGTAGTCATTATTGGTTTAAATTTATTCTTACAGTTGGTGTGAGCACAAAGTTTTTTAATCATTTATATATTATATCAGTAAATCATTAGGTGTATGTCCCTATGGTCTAATGGATAAAGACAAAGGCCTTCTAAGCCTTAAAGTGCAGGTTCGATTCCTGCTAGGGATCCAGTAGAGCCGAGTAAGCTAGTGGTAAACTTTCAGACTTTGAATCTGACTTCGGTTGTTCGAACCAACCCTCGGCTTTACCAGGACATTAATAATTGAAATGTTTATATTACAGAAGCGAGTGTAGCGAGGTGGCGCAGTTGGTTAGCGCGATGGGCTCATAACCCGTAGGTCCCCGGTTCGAATCCGGGCCTCGCTTCCTTTTGGGCCTGTAATGGTTTCGACGGTTTGTAGAAGCTAAAAGTCCTGCCACAAAAACTAAACGCAAACTTACTAACTACTGTACGTTCGTTTTTCCAAGATTTACTCGCTGGGCTACGCCTAGCACCTGCTCCATTAGCAGTCTAAACTAAATGGTGGCGGAGGCGGCTAATCAGCGCTCCGAGAAAGACCTTACTCGGTAGGTAACCGAGAATGGCAGTAACACTTGACCCAAACCAAATCGGACGCGCGTTCGACTCGCGCCGGGTCCACAGAGTTAAGAGAAGGGAAGCCGGGCAGAACTGTACAACTGCTCGAAACATAGGACGCTATGTAGGCAAACGGCTTCCCAAAAGATTTAGTGTGTTTTGTTCAGGAGCAGCGAGGGCTTTGCGTGGAGGCAGATGGAGTACCATCCTCTTTTTGGTCGAACGTCCAATCAGAGCAAGAAATGGCAAAGCGTAATGATCGACCTGGCCTCCTGAACCAAGCACATTAGAATGGGTCGTGGCATTCGGTAACGTCTCAATATCGGTAGATGAATGCAATGTAATTGAGAAACCCCAATAGTGTATTTGTTGGTTGGCAGCGGTGTGGATAGGACACACAAGATAAAGCGAAAGCAGGGAGTATCTGTCCCCTGGTCAAGAGGTTTCAATCCCTCAACAGATAGGCCTACTAGTCGATCTCAAGCTCGACCTGCCTTCCAACAAGCACATTATGGCGATATAACCAAGTCTGGCAAGGTGTCTGATTGCAAATCAGAATGACGGAAGTTCGAATCTTCCTATCGCCTCTAGATTAATTATGGTGGCACTGTGGAAGGACATGGTAGAGTACGTCTGGGTCAAAAGAGAGTCGCTCCTACTAGGGCGCAAACCCCGGAATGTCTTATATGATATTTAGATATTGTAGTAAGCTAAGGATGGTATAAGAAAACTTCTCTCTAGTCGGTATCGAGTCCGACCCACCATTTCCTCATGCGCCTGTAGCTCAATGGACTAGAGCGACCGACTTCGAATCGGTAGGTTGGATGTTCGAATCATCTCAGGCGTTCTGTATGAAGACGCAAAACTTTGGAGTATTTATGCAACTCCTGATTATCAGTTTCTTGATAGTTTTTAGTTGTGTGGGTATTATCCAAATAATTATGGTGACTGTAGTTCAGTGGTAGAACGCCGCACTGTGAATGCGGAAGTCGAGAGTTCAAGCCTCTCCAGTTACCCTATGTGTAAACACGGTACAGATGTGATTTTGTATCTCCCTATTGCAGCCAACCTCTCGCATACGGGAAAGAAATATTATCGCAATGTTGCAGTGGATAAATGTATATCAGACATCATTCTTGCTCTCAATTCTAATGGTCTAGAAACTTTGGCTAGTTGTTGTGGACATGGAAAAAATGATGGTCAAATCTTTCTAATGGATGGAAGAGAATTAATTATCAGGGTATAGCTCAGTCCGGTAGAGTACTCGTTTTGGATACGAGAGGCCAGTGGTTCGAATCCACTTTCCCTGATTCAAAGATGCTTGGCGAAATGGGAACGCGACCGTCTCATAAGCGGTAAATGAACATGTTCGATTCCAATCGCATCCATCTTGGGACCATAGTGTTAGCGAGAGCACACTGGTTTTGCATTCCAGAAGCACAGGTTTGAATCCTGTTGGTTCCACAAATGTGCTTTTAGCTCATGTTGGTAGAGCGCACGGTTGAAGCCCGTGAGGCGTTGGTCCGATTCCGACAAAGCACACCTTGGGTCCTTAGCTCAGTTGGTTAGAGCGCCTTTCTTACAAAAAGGAGGTCGCTAGTTCGAGCCTAGCAGGACTCACTTATCACGGTCAAACATCACAGGTAAGAAAGAGTAGCGGGATGTGTTTGCCAAAATCTTCCTCGCCTCTTCGCCGTGATTACGCTGGTGAAGCTCAGTCTGGTAGAAGCAACTGTTTTGTAAACAGTGGGTTGTGGGTTCGATGCCCACCATCAGCTCAAAGCCCATTAGTATAACGGTAGTACAGAGTGCTGATAACGCTCAGGTCGTGATTCGATTTCATGATGGGCTACTCTCACCATTTGATGAAAATGGTATAATAAGTGAAAATGCGTGTGTGGTATATGTGGTAGTACCTCTGGCTTCCAACCAGAAGATGCAGGTTCGACTCCTGTCACCCGCTCAAAATGCCCCATTGGTGTATCGGTCTAGCATAAGACACTTTCAATGTCTAGAGGACAGTTCGATTCTGTCATGGGGTACTTTTTTGGTCGCGTAGCTCAATTGGTTAGAGCGCACGCCTGTCACGCGTGAGGTTGCCGGTTCGAACCCGGTCGGGACCGCTGAATAGACTGGTCTGTTTGGCCAGAAACGAATCTCCAAAATTCGTAACGCAGGTTCGAAACCTGCCCGGTCTGCTATTGGTGTAGTCGCATAGTGGCAATTGCTCCTGGCTTGTATTCCTGTGAATAGGGTGTTATGATTACTGCTATGCGAAAAAAATACAAGATGTAATATGTTTAAAATGCCAAAAAAAGTTCTCGACACGAGTTAGTTATATTCTTCGTGGTAACGGAAAATTTTGCACTAGAAGTTGCGCCAATAGCTATAACAATAGAAATAGAACTAAACCCAAAGAAACTAGACAAAAAATCAGCACCACCCTTAAAAATTATTACAGAAACAATCCAAGGCTAATAGAGGCCCACACTTTACATGGACAAAATTCACAGAAAGGTCGAAACCCTCTCCCTAAAACTATTCTGGATATGGCAACCAGAACTACCGGAAAGATACTTCGAAGATTAAAAATGGTATGTTCACAATGCGGATGGAACGAGGACGTGTGCGATATTCACCATATCGTTCCGATAAAAGTAGGCGGAAGTGACAAACATAGCAATTTAACTTATCTTTGCCCTAACTGCCATCGCCTTGCGGGAAAAGGTAAAATTAAAAAAGAAAACCTTATTACATTGGATGATTATTTGCCAGATGATTGGATAGAAGAATATTATGGATAAATTTATGATGGCGTGGCGGAGCGGCTATCGCGCGTGTCTGTAGAACACGAGACCTAATAGGTCAATCGTAGGTTCGAATCCTACCGTCATCACCAAAAGCCGATGTAGCCCAACGGCAGAGGCACTCGCTTTAAGAGCGAGTTAGTGGATGTTCGAATCATCTCTGTGGTACTTGTAAAATGATAAGCCACCGTAGCAGAATTGGTATATGCACTGCCCTTAGAACGCAGAAGTTGTTGGTTCGATTCCAATCGGTGGTATAGAAATAATCCGGGGTAGCACAATTGGTAGTGCGTCCGCCTGTTAAGCGGAAAGGTGTAGGTCCGAATCCTACTCCCGGAGCTGATGAACAAAAGAGAACTTTTGAAAGAAAGCCTTATTGATAATGGCTGTGATGGACAAACTTTCATTCCGCATACTTGCAGCGGTGGGGTGCCAGAAATGAACGAGATTATTTTTACTCGCAATAATCTCACTTCCCTCACCGATAAAGAAAAAGAGTATTTCTGGGTAAGATGTAACGTTGCCATGAACTGCCAGTGGTTTCATAAAATGCATGGACATACTCGTGATTATAAAGAACACGAAATGGCGAAGCATGATCCAGAAGTCATTGCTGATTTCATCGAAGGCGCTAAAAAGCTATTAAAGATTATTGCATGATAGGAGAAATCAAATGTTGGAAAGTATGAAAGATTGGTGGCGATGGAGCGACTGGACCGAAAAAACGATTGTCCTACAGATTAATAGAAGATTAATTCGGAGAGGCTAACATTGGCGAGTGAAGCTGTTTGCTAAACAGTAGTTCGAGCAATCGGTCTGGGCGTTCGAATCGCCCCCTCTCTTCCTTTGGAGTGTAGCGAGCAGCGGCGCTCAACAGGTCTTGAAAACCTGGCCATCGTTAATTCGGTGATGATTCGATTTCATTATGCTCCTCTTTAAACGACTGCCGATCCGGTGGTCGTTTTTACTAGATGCTTGACAAATTACAATGCCTGTGCTATAATCCTGGTAGAGGTACGAAATGGAGAAAAATAACGAAAGAACAAAAGACGAAGAATATGAAGATAAAGTCACATCGGCAATTGCCAAATCTTTTGGCTTCAAACAAGAAGGCGAATGGTTCATTTGTCAGCGATGTCGAAAACGTTATTATATAAACCATTATGGAACGTTTTCCATTAACGAACGGATGATAAATCACGCAGAACGTTATCATAAGGAATTGCTTTATGGCTAGAGCAAGAGATTCCCAACGTAGCAAGGTCTATAAAGCTCAGCGTGTTATTGACGGCAAATCATTTTTCAATTCTGTTCCCAAGACACAGGCATATGTAGATAAAATCACGCGCTCAGTATGGTGGAAAAAACAGCATCGCGGGTACATCAAAACTGTTAAAGTCAAAGATGGGCGTCGTCGCAAAAGAGCATCTGCATATGGAGCCAATACAATTGTTATGCCAAGTTGGTCCCGCTATGAAATGGTGATACTCCATGAACTAGCTCATTGCATCGTACATAGCTATGATGCGCCAGAAATTGAAGCAGGCCATGGTAGATTGTATGCAAGTCTTTTCTTGAAAATCGTCAAGCGATTCATGGGCAAATGGGAACACGACCAACTAAAAGCGTCTTTCAAAAGGCACCGCGTGAAATATATTCCAAAGCGCGGCTATGAAAAAATACTAAAGGAAGTATGCCTAAATGGTATGGGCGATGAAACAATCACCATTAAATTATTGGAAGTCTTTGAACCAAAGAAGATTTATAAATTAACCTACACAGCTCATGAGTTTGGTCCTGGCAAGAGACGGCACAAATTCTTTGATCGGAGCAAATCTCAAGGCTATGCTGCCTTTCACGAAATGATTGGTAGGCGCGTGGTCGAAGGATACTTACCCAAAGACGAATCCTATTAAAGAGGAGATAAAAATGAGTACAATGTTAGTAGATACTTCACTCGGTTTGAGCGAACAATCGACAGCAGTTCTTCACTTACTCGGAGGATTTGAACCGCCTGACAAAGTATGGGATGATGATGGCAAATTCTATGCTTATAATTGCCTGACCTATGCCTGGTATAATGGACGCGAACGCGGTTTTGTTTTGGTCATTCGTGACGACAACCAAGAAAAGAAATTGTTGCTTTGGTGTTACGAGCGTCGCAACTCCGATGCTATCATGGTGGCCGAAGTTCTGAATGAGGATGGTTTTTATTTTACGCCACCAACTCTTGAAGCATTCACGGACAAAGTTTATGACAGTGCAAAAGCATTTTCGTGGGGAGCCTGTGGAGAGGTAGCATTACATATTCGCGACCGCATAAAAAGCTATTTGAAGGAAAGAAAGCAATTAGAAAAGCCATTTCAAACTAACTTTTTCACAGCATCAGACAAAACCACCAAAGTCTATTATGGCTATGAAGATGGACAACCACGAACACCAACCGAAGAAGATATTAGACGCATTGAAGATTTGATCCTGCAAGGTAAAGTGGAAGGCGAGTTGCTCCCCACTTATCCAGCAATGAATATTGTTGTTCCCGGCATCTGGACACTTTACCATCCTGAAGATGACTAAAATGAGACGTTGGTTTGGATTTGCCGCTATTGGAAACATGTATTCATGGATGAGAAATAATTTTAGCGCACTCGATGGCTTGGAAATGTTCAAGCGTAAAGGCAGACCCATGCTTGAAAAACCACACGATCATATACGCCCACCAGAGATAAGTAGACGTATTGCCCCTCGGTCAAGAGGTGGACGGAATTTTAGAAAAAAGAAATAGGAGACAATCATGAAACATACATCAGGACCTTGGACAATTGATACACCTGTAATTGGCGCACCCATAATATCTGGTAAAGGCTGGATGGGAGAACGCCGAATAGCCAAAGTATTATACGAGGGTGGCTTAGAAGACCCTGAAGTACGTGGCAATGCCCTACTTGTAGTCGCCGCACTGGATAGCCACAAAGCAAATAAAGAGGCTCTCGCCTTACTGGATATAATAACTAACCCACTTATGCCATTCATGCTAAATCAGCAATATCATGCTCATGCGGAACTTTTAGAAAGCATTGATGCAGTTCGCAACATGCTTAGAGATGCCATCCAAAAAGCCACAAAATAGCTTTTGTTTAGGAGAATAAACACAAGCTACTTGACAAATTATAAAATAGAGGCTACAATTTGGAATATATGGAGAAATATTATGGATATATTTGCGATAAATCAAAACACGGAATATTAAGAATGGAGGGCGCTCAGGTAGTAGGCGTTATAAATTATCATTCTAGTTACCATTTAGAAGGTGGCAACTCTTTTGTAAGCGATGCATCCGAGTATTTCAATGTTCCTATAATAGAAAAAGATGAGGCCGAAAAATTAATTGGTCAACAAATGAATGTTCATGGACTGACACGCGACCTTTTTGTGCAACAGGAACCTAAGAGAGGGCGTATTGGTGGACAAAAAGCGATATTCGTTGGTATAGATATGGGAGTAGTCAATCCATGCGATGAAGAATATGACCAAGCGCGCGTTAAGAAACTTTTTGGTAAACGACGGAAAACGCTGAACGCTTTGAATATCTTGAAATTAGATATTCCATATTTTGATATATTGTGGGCAGTTTTAGACACAAAAATGACTCCAGAACATATCATTCGCACATTCATTTATGATTGCGCGGAACATCTTCTGCCGCTTATTCCTGGACCCAAAAGACGAACTTTGCGTGCGCTGATAGAACACACTTCTATGATATATGATGATGGTGGCGATTTGTTGAGAAAAGACCCCACTCACACAAACAAACTATTAGCCACGCTTCATGCTAAGTTAGCACCAAGGCTGGATGACGATAATGCCTTTGAAGACCTAATGTATACTATGTGGCTTGCGACTCAGCCTTTGGGAGTGACAGAGAACTTTGCGCCTTACAACGATTTCCTTTCGGCGATAGATAGTTGTCTTGAAGTATTTAAAGATGATGATGAATGGAAAGAAAGGGTCAAAAAGGAAATTACTTGGCAAAAAAGCCACCTTGAGAAATTATTGATTGCCGAGAACAAAAGGAAATAAATATGCTAAATGGAATTAGAAGGGCTTTGGTCAGTTTCAATCACAAGGTCATACCCGACGGAAAATTTTGTAAAACATGCGGAAAAGCGACATTGAGCAAGAAACACGCTGTAAGTCATGACCGAAAAACTGGTGTTCCAATACAATTTAAAACAATTCGTTACTGCATCAATGCGCATTTTCCGCTAACAAATGCTGGGGAACACAAGCCTTGGTATGGTGATGGCTAAAGGATAAATAATATGTGGTTCAAGATAAGCGACTATCATTTTGTAAATTTAGATAACATTGCTCTCGTGTTTCATGGACAAGGCTATGGTGACGATGGCCAACGCTGGCCCACAGCGCCGTTTTTAAGCATGACTCGTTTGAACGGCGATCCAACAGCTTTAGATATACTGGCTATAGATGAGAAGTATCAAAAGCCGATCCTAGCTTATCTGGAATCGCAATACAAGATTAATCTTGCAAACCAGGAAGGATAAATAATATGTGGTTCTTATGGTTTTATATCGGTGGGGTGGTTGCATCTTTTCCCATATCGAAATATGATTGAAGAAATGGCCACTTTATTAGAAGCTGAGCATCCCGAAGTGTCTGTTGTGATTTCTTTGCCTTACGTCAAAGTTGATGAGCGAACCCATGAAAAGACCCACTAAGGCACAAGGACGTATTCTAAAGACGTTACGCGATAACGAAGATTTGTACATAGTACACCGTGTTTATGGGCAAACGAATTTTTACGAATTAAGTGGGGTTTATAGTGAAAGGAAAAAAATACGGCGCGGAACAGGCGACGCATTGTTGCGCGAAAATTGGCTAGAAGACTGGGAAGGCAAACTTACTTGGCAAAAAGGATTGAGAATTAGCCAAAAAGGTTTGAATGCAATTGCTGAGTGGCAGGATGCGGATTTTGAGGGCACCGACAACGAAGACATAAAAATAAGCACCCCTGAAATACTAGATACTCTAATGGCGAAGTATGCACCTCCAACCAATAGCACGTTTGCGAATTACAAGCGATATATTAGGGTTACTGAATTGGGAAATGATGGTGGCTCGCGTTTCATTGATCTGTTCGTTATGGATTGCCATAGAGGTCAGGGTTATTTCGAAAGAATAAGTTATGAAATAAAGGTTAGCCGTGCTGATTTTGTGAATGAAATGAAAGCTCCACAAAAAAGAGATTTTGCATTATCTATCAGCAATTATTTTTACTTTGCCACTCCAGAAGGACTAATCAAGCCATCTGAATTGCCAATAGAGGCTGGATTGGTAGAAATATCAAGAAACGAAACTAAGGAATTCGAAATACTTAAGGTGAAAGAATCTCCTTACCGAAATACGCTTCCTCCCACTTGGGCATTAGTAACAAAAATATTTCGTTACATGTAAATCATGAAAACAATCAAAGAAACCATAATCGCTTGTCTCAAATCTGCAAGCACCGATCTATCACCTTCTACCGTAAGACTGTATGAGCAAGGTATTAAACGCTTTGTAACCTTCCTGGACAAAAATGATGTCAATGTGTTTGATAATGCCAGCGCCTTAACAATGGAACATTTCCGTAAGTTCCCGGCGTGGCTTGGTGAAGAAAAATTCTTGCCCCAAACTCGCAAAGCTTATCTGAGCGGTGTTAGGTATTATCTGGTTTGGCTAGTTCTGGAATCTATCATAGACCCAGCACCGAATGAACTGGAAAAATTCAAAAAAGCAATCGCGCGTTCTACTGGTAGACGAAGTTCAAGATTGCCCAAAACACCATCTCCTGAAATAATTGCCGCAATGCTCGACGCTGCAAAAAATTCAAAAGCACGTACACCTATTTTTGAACGCAACATTGCCATAGTTTTGATGCTTACAACCAGTGGTTGCCGAGTAGCCGAATTGGTTGGTATGAATGTTCAGGATATCAACACAGACAATCACTATGCAGTCGTGATTGGGAAAGGCGATAAAGAAGCTCACATTTATTTCTCACCAGAGACATCACTGGCCATGAAACGTTATTGGAGAGCGCGCGGGAATCAGGATGAAACCCTGGCAGCCTTTTTTCGTCACGATAGTGCTGCAAATAAATTGCCGAAAGAAAGTAGGCGACTTACTACCACAGGCGCCAGATATGTCATTGGGAAAATTTCCGGGGATGCAGGCATTGACGGGAACATATCCCCACATGCTTTCCGACACGCCTTCGCAGTTCGCGTATTACGCCAAACCGGTCGATTAGAAATAACACAAGATTTAATGCGCCATAGTTCACCTAATACTACTCGTAGATATGCAAAAATAGCAAGCAAAGAATTACAAGAAGCACATCAATCTGTTTATGGAGATAGCGATGAAAGCTCTGACTCTACATCAGCCGTGGGCAACTCTAGTAGCACTGAATGAAAAGCTGTTTGAGACACGTAGTTGGGATACCAAATATCGGGGTCCATTAGCTATTCACGCCAGCGCAACTTGGCATGATTATGCCAAAAGAGTTGCTCTTGCGGACCCAATAGCAAGTACGCTGCGAAATCATGGAATAAATCATTTGAAAGAGCTGCCTCTAGGAAGTGTTATTGGAATTGTTGAACTGATCGCTACCTATCCCACTAATCTTATTCCAGAAGATATACTAGCTATTCTTGGTGAAAATGAAAAAGCATTTGGGGATTGGCGTCCAGGTCGATATATTTGGCAATTAGCATTGCGCACTATTCCAGACTTCCCGATCCCAGCTACTGGTCATCAAAAGCTTTGGAATTGGTCACCTCCCATGGGAATAACAAGATACCTTGCAGGACTTTCCCCACTTGATGAAATACCGCATAAAGCAGAATTTGAACAAATTGATAAACAAACCGAATCATCCATCTTTATCACACGAGACAAAGATGGGGAACTTATAAAAACATGGGTAGGATTTGTGAGCAAAGATACCTGGTTCAAAAATATTAATGGCGAAAAACATACCTTGCGAGTTTTTCCAGGAATTTGTTTTGATATTACCAGTATCGAAGATGCTCAAGCACTCGGTGCTAAATATGTTGCTGTTTTGGACACCAATATTGACAAAGTTTATGTAGCGCGCATTGAACGATTGTGGGAAAAAGGCGAAAAGATAGAGCGTGGTCACAATAAACAATGGGGACTCACTTACCGCTATTGGAGTACCAATCAACCAGAACCCTTGCAACCCGAATTACTTTAGAGTATAATATTTGAACAGTTACCTTAGAGCAATCTTTGGTAGGGGCGGGTAAGACTAGACGCTAAGCGTCTGGATCAGGGATGCAAAGTGTCCTGTAACCGCCCCATAGCAATTATTTCAAATCGGTCGCTCTGCAAGCCCATACCCACGATAAAGACCCCTCTTGTGAAAGCAGGGGTCTTTTGGTACAATCTATTCAACATACCCGCCAAGCCTCTGTCCTCGACATGCTCAACTGTGGCGGGTTTTTATCTGCTTGACAAATTGCAATGCTCATGGTATAATGAATGTGGAGGTACACAAAATGGAGAAACAAAAGCAATGGTTTAGATGTACTCTTGCTAAATATCCCCGCTTTCCCTATATTGCTAGGGTTTATGCTACTAGCAAAACGGCCGCCGGTAGATTGTTTCTAAATTATTTGAAAGACGGAAACTATCATAGGCAGCGATCCAGTATCAGTTCTGTTGAAATCACTGAGATACCGGAGAAAAAGGTGACCCCCGAATTATGGGGAACAGTGCTTGGGTATGAAGCAAGCGATGAGCCAAAAGAATAAAAAAGCAAGAATGACAAAGAGGCCACTGATTAGTGGCCTCTTTTATATTTAACCTTAGTCTTTCTTTGCCATCAATTGCCTGTATACTAGAGTGGCAACTGCAAACACGGTAGACCCTAATTGGAAAATTGCCGGAACGCCTTCACCAGTTAACACAAGGTCTCCTACAACGCCTAAAGCAACCATTGCCAAAATCAATGAGACAATGCCCGAAAGCCATAAAGCTGCTTTACCATCTAAGCCAAGTCGATTTTTAGCTAATTGTATAGCTGGTGCTCCAAGCACAACTATCAAAACCGCAATTACTTGTTCAATATCCATGATTTTATTCTCCTAAAATTGATTATCCTGCTTTTGGTGCAGGTTTTGGGAGTGGCGCTAAGTCCATTTGCCACGCCGGATTATTTGAATTACTAGAAAAAGCAACTGACAACACAATATTAAAATTATATTTATCAAGCACTTGGTTGATTTCGTCTAACGCTTTGCGTTTCTTCTTGGCCAGGGATGCTTCTAGAACTGCTTGCGCTTCTGCCTCCACTTGCGCTGTTGTTTTTTTAGTTTTTGCTTTAGGCATAAAAACTCCTTTTCACCCGCGCATTATTATACACTAGGCTTATTGTCCTAAATCATAATCATCGTCAGTTATTTCCACTTCCTTTTTCGCTGACGCCAAATCATAAGCTTTTGCATCATTTGTACTCATCATTGTAACATACTCAAACCAAATGTCTAGCTTATCTTGGTTACTGAGGTCTTCCCAAACAACAGGAGTTTTTTCGGTTCCGTGGTTTCCAGCGCCCCTATCCCATTGTTCATGGGCTTTCCCGCTCACGACCTTTAAAATTCTTTGTGTTGGCGCGGTCCAAGTTGCTGTTATTGTGGTGTTTCCACCGGATGTTGAAAACTCTGCTGCCATAATTAATCTCCTATTCTAAAAGCATCAAAACTTATTGCTGCTACTGTTAGGTTTGTAGTCCCATCAAGATTTGCTACATATACAGCTATCTTATCATTATTTGAAAGAACGTGTAGTCCTGTAGCTGAAATAGACCCCAAAGTAGCTCCCCTCACCTCTCTATGAACTATCATGTTGCCAACATATAATATGGTTACGTCCCCCGTAGGCGAACCCTCATCGAAATTTCCATTCCCTACAGTAGCCGTTCCATCTAATTTGACGATTACGAAAGTATCATCAGCCTTGCTATCTACCATGAATGATCCATTGGCAGCAGTGTTGCCTAATACCCCTGCAATCTCAACCATATCCCCATTTTCCAGGCCGTGAGCTACAGAAGTGATTACAATTGGAGTGATGGTGTCATCTGTTACGTTAGTAATGTCTTTGGGTGTAGCTAAAGTAATCCCCATGCACACAAGCATTTCTTTATCAGCCCCACCTGTGGCTGTTATGGAGGCGTGGAAAGAAACTTCGTATTCACCACCGGCTGTAGAGGACAAAACAAGATTATTATTAGAAACGCTCCCTACTACATTGGCTAGATCATCTTCGTTTCCTACCACTGTGAAAGAATCTATTGAAGTCAGTGCGTTTTGGGTAGAAATCGTTACTTCAACTGTGCTAATTCCATGAAACCAAATGTTGGAAAATGCGTCTCCGTGAAGCAGATGGGTAAGACCATTTCCTGATTGGAAAAACAATTCGTTATTAGTCTCAGTCCATATCTTGCCGTAACCCGCGTCGGCTGTTGGCGCTGTGGTTTCTTTAAAGGTCCAAGCCCCTTCGATTTGTAAATTAGATGCATTGGGCTGAGCAACCGCCCCGCTAGTTATTAAAAGCTGACTCACAAATAAAGATGCGTTTATCCTCAACGTCTGACTGGCTGGCGTTGCCGCCATTACTCCGTAGAGGATTGCATTGGTTAGTTCTTCGGCTGCGTTAGCTCTTTTTCCATGGCTGTCCATTACCAGCACGCGGGTTGCTGTTTGCCACCACCCTGCTTGATAGCCAAGATATAAGCTATTAGTTCCAGTCGTATTTGTTCTTCCGGCATCATAACCAATACCTGTATTGAAATTTCCCGTTGTACCTTTGAGAGCTTCAAAGCCTATGGCGGTGTTTCTAGAGCCACCAATATTGCTCCTCATGGCACCGCCGCCAACACTAGTATTATTTTTGCCCGTAGCATTTAGAGTTAGCGCCAAAACCCCCATAGCTATATTTCCATCTCCAGTACTCAGGTTCAATAATGCCCCTTGCCCCATAGCCATATTGTTTGCGCCAGTTGTTACACCGGTTAGGGCATTTAGCCCTATGCCAATATTGAACTGCCCGTTGTCCCCACCTCCAACGGCAGACAAGACCGTTCCTCCCCCACCAAAAAACAAGCTCCCCGGAAATAATGTCTGGTCTGGCACGAAAATAACCGGCTTGGCATTTAGGGTTAATTTATCTATTGCTCCACTTATACTACCCAATACGGTAGTATCCGATTCCTGCCATTCTACAATGTTAGCTGTTTGCGTAGAATTGCGTACCAGAATTTGCTGTACAACATCTTCCGAACCAACAAGATGAACTAGTCCGAGAGGGGACGCAATGCCAAACCCCACCCTCTCATTCACCGTATCCACATTGAATATCGGAGTGCCACCACCAGCATCTAATATTTGAACTGCGGTAATGCTATCAACTTCGCTTTGAATTCTAACATTCCCAAAAATATCAAAATCAACCGCGGGACTGGCTATTCGAATTCCTACGCGTCGATTAGTGTTATCGACATTGAATACATTTGTTCCAGCCGCCTGATTAATTTGAAAGAATGTTGTTGATTCGGAATCTTTAAAAGAAGCAAGAATATTCCGAGTTGCGTTTTGAACTTCAAATAAATTTCCAGAAGTGATAATTCTAGGCGTTAACGCGTTTGGAGAAAGTACGACTCCCGAAAATGTAAACGCCCCTTGCTCTAGTTCAATTGCTATTGGTCTAATATTTAATGGCATTTTTACACACTAATAGTTCCATAAATCGTACTATGAACAGTTCCGGTTGGTGCAACTTCTGTAAGTTGATAAGTCCCAGATATTGGAAATTGTTCTGTAAAATCAACGCCAGGCTGCTGAGTAACGCCATTGATTTGCACCGACAGAGAACCAGTGGCATATCCTTCGTCTGGCACTTTCCAATAAACGCCTGTGATCGTGGTCAAAGCAATCGGAAGTGCCGCGCGTGCATAAGAAGCATTTACATCAATTTTGGCATGTGTTCCACTCAAAGTAACACTGACATTTGATGCAAAATCTAAGGTGTCTGCCTTTCCTAGCGGCACACCGCTGTCCCAAATTCCCACCGTTGTACCTGTTGCTGGTGGCACCGTTGGAGCAAATCTCAAATCAAAGATATTCGCCCAATTCAAAAAAGTGATCCCAGTAAAAAGAAATACAGATGCAATTGGAATGCCAGTATCCTGAGCTGGTAACGGCACCAATTGAATCAAATCTATTGGTGGAACCTGTGCATTAAATTCTTCTCCACCAATATATTGCAAAACTCCCGTGTCCCCTTCAATAAAAACTGTTGCAAATTTCCCATTATTTGAACCAGTTGGAATGAATGAACTAAAATCTATAGTTCCGCTTCCAGGCCAATGTCTATAGGTTCCATTAAAAAAGTAATAGCCTGCTTCAATAAAAAGAGACATTGCGCCAGTAGCCTGTGGGTGTGGCAATAAAGGCATGAATTGACGCTTATAAATCCAAGCAACGTCCGAACCAGTGCCTCTGACATTTGCGAGTGAATGGGTGTTTCCGTGGGGTGGAGTAGCATATCCAAGTCCACCCCAATCTTGATATGTTGCCACATCGCGTCCCACAACTACCCATCTATTTGCCACCAATTCATCGCGCTCAATAAGTACAGGCAAATCAAATTGATGTTGCACTTTTTCGTTGAACGCCATGACAGGCTCAGAAGTTGCACCTCTAATTCTAACCCACACAAAATCAGCGCGCCCCTCCACAGTAGTGGTCGGAACCGAATTGATATACACCCCCATAAGCCCAGGAATAACTTTGCGTTTATTGCTTTTTGAATCAAGCGTTTCTTTTAACTCGCGTCCAAGTCTTTTTTTGCCAGGTAACATCTATATCACCGTTATTGGATAAAGTCCGACTTTTTCGCCGATATTATCCATATCTACAAGCCCAAGTACTGTTTGAGCATTTCCTGTTTTCAATGACCAATTATTACCACCATCCTCGGTTCCCATAATACGCTGTTCATCCACATCTCCAAACGCATAAAATTTGAGGGCATCGGTAGGATTGTGTTTAAGTCCTTGTAATAAATCGTCGAAATAGCGCCGAACAGTCCATGGTTGCCCAGGTCCTGGCGAAAAAGCGAAAATCGTATCTGTGTTTTTGCTTTGATTATCTCCTGGAGCAAACTTTGTTACAAATAATCCATATAGTTGGCCATCCGCCTTATTAACAATAATGGACTTATACGCATCTTGAGAATTTCTGTCAATAGTGCCTCCATAAATTCTCAAGACTCCATTCACGTCAAAAAATGGAGGGACTGCCAATCGTGTTCCTGCTCCCATTCCTTCTATAGAAAACAAAACAGTAGGGTTTTGGTTAGTTTCTACTGTCCCATCTGTTCCAATAACACTTTGCATAGATGGATCATTATCAAATACTTCTAAATCCCTAATGCCAGCTTGACCCTCAGAAGACGTGTATTTAAGAGTCCACGTAGTACCCCCATTGATAGATTGATAAAAGAATTCACGCGTCATAAGATATAACGTGGTTCCAAATCTTGTATCCGCAGAACGCCCAACTGCCAAAATTGCAGGGTTTTGGTCATTAGCAGCATGGTTATTTCCCGTTACTACAGATGCTGACCAATTTACGCCATCATCTTCGCTAATAATCACAGCAGGTCTTGTATTGTCATTCATTCTTCCCGCGCCCCACCAAAGACCTGTGATATCAGGATGTGGTTTTATATCCCAAATTTTAGCACTTACAGGACCGCCACCAAATAACGTGGCCAATGTCCCGCTAGAAAGAATGGTTTCCCAAGCAGGAGTAGTATCATCGAGATTTGTGGTTTTATAGATTTCTTGTCCCGAACAAGCCCACGCGGTGTTTTGCGGGTCATCTGGGTCAAGCCGAAATGTAATAGGCACTCCTGGCAAATTGAGTGTATTAACGCGCTCCCAAGTTGGAAAAGCATCAAAAAAGTTGCGCGTTCTCAACATTACGCTTCCAAGTGGGTTATCGCCATTTACAGTATCATCACCACCCCCAGATGTACCCCCATAGATAGCATAAACAGTTGCTCCATCTGCTGGTGGTGGAAGAACCGGTGGCAACGGAACACCAATAGGCGGAAGAGAAATAGGTGGGATCACAGGAAATTCCCAAGGGGGCAACGTAATTATTTGCCATGGAGGGTCAATAGGAATTGTAATAGTTCTTCCCAATGCATATAGTCCGGCACCTTCGGTTTCCTCTTTGACTGTCACGTCCATAATCAATGAATTCAAAGCCGCATTATATTGATACGAAATTTCTTGGGGAATAAAGTTTTTCCCATCCCACACTATTCTTCTAAAAGTATCTGATGCAACCAAAGAAATATTAAACCGTTCTTGTGGAGCAATATCAATAAACCGATAATCACCGGCCATAGGGACATCAACTCTGGGATAACGCGCATTAACATCGTTAAACACGAGGGCAGTCAATATGTTAAGCTGATTTTGACCAGCTATTACCAGTCCTGAGCCTCGTTCCCCTTCACCAAAATAACCTACTGGGTCACCCGGAGCAACGGAAAGAAGTGCCTTGAATGTGCCGGTACTTGGGCCAGAATACGCAATACCTCCAAATTCAACAAATGCAATTGGGCGCGTAGACTGTTCTTTAATATTTAGCTCTGACCGCCAATCTTGATTAGTCAACTGAAATGATGTTAGACCCCCGCGTGTGCCTGTTTCAGATATATTTGTATCTACCTCAGCCCAAATCTTACCTTGCCGATCAGAAACGATACTGGCAAATATTGTCCCGAATAAAAATTCGTTTGCAGCTTGAAATAAATTACCTCGCGAGAAATCTGCAAATTGAACAGGTTTAGCGTCCCCGGTTTGAGAAAAATCTGTCACATTAAAAATAGTTGATTGGAAGCGCAAAAACGAAATGATGGCTTTGTCGACCGTCATATTCTTTGCTTCGTTCCACGTCGTTGGCGATTGCTTTGATTCTAGGGTAGCAGCATAAGTGCTTAGAATATCCATGCGACTAGTAATTGAAATTGCCCGAAACTGTATTCGACTCTCAACAAAATTTTTACTGATAGTTCCTTCCTGCACATAGCCAACAAAGAAAATCTCTTCACGATTTTCAGCATTCCCGCCAACCTTAGTTTTTACCCCGCCTTCAAAATCCTCACTAAATAATACAATTAGGGCGCCATCAACCACTTTTTGAATATCCGCTTCTTCACGAATCCAAAAATCAATAGCGTAACCGCTGGTTTCACGCGACCCTTCTATTGACCTAATTCCCCAACGGACTGGTGGACGATTAGGACCAGCATCGGGTTTGTCATATACTAGTATGTGACGTGTGCCAGTAAGTGTCTTGAGTTGTGTACTAGTAATGGTCAATTTAGTTGTGTAGAAGCCTGGTGTAGCATATTGAACGAATCCAGGGTCTGCAAGCGTAGAACTTGAAGGAGAACCACCATCAAACTCCCAAGAGTATCCGCTAATGCTTGCGTCTGGCACAAAACTTCCGGAAGATGAATAATAAACTCCCAAACTTCCTGTTTCAATGAAGCCTGCGTGATTAGGACCCATAACCACAACTGGTTGCCATCGCTCGTTTTGGTCTGTATAAACTTGGTCAAAATCTTTGAAGAAGGATGCGTTATTACTAGCATCCAATGTAATTCTTGGAAAGACTGCCCATGGTTCCCTAAATGTCGTGACTGTGATAAACCATCCATTCTCCCAATCAAAGTCATTTTCTGCTAAAGTAATAGTACCCGCACTTCCAGAAATAGCGCGCACACGTCCTAATTCTTTTCCACCTTCAACCGTACTGATATAGGCAGTCATCCCATTTTCGATATCTGCCACATCACCACTGTTGACAGTAACCGTTATCACGCGCTCACCTTTCGAAATGCCGCCTTCATTAATCTGTGAAGCAACCACTGTTTGAGGTTCAAAAATCCCCAAATTTAGGATGGTTCTTTGTGGGCGCTTACGCAAGCGCGTTAGTTGAGAAGCGGTGATTTCAGTCATTATGATTCGGTGACAGGAATATTGGAAATTACCAGAACCATTGAACTTGGGAATTGTTCTGCAAAATTAGGACCAACATCAGGTTCGGAAATATGAACCCCCGAATATTCTGTATATCCAAATGTTTGACTTGTACCCGTTGGGAATGCAGGAACTTGCACAGATATCGACCCAGTGGATTGAATAATATCATAGATGTTTTGTAGATTTGCCCAAGTAGAAAAATTGATAAAAGTCCATTCTAATACTAATGATCGAATACCAGGATAAATAGGCCTTCCATCTCCCTGAACACCTAATGGTCGTCGTCCTTGCCATCGAACGCGGGTTGGACAAAAGGTTACACCATTTATAAGAATATCTGTCATTATGAACCTGCCTGCTTAATATTAACCATAACATCTGCCATTTCATCTAAGCCTTGGTCGATAATTCGACCAACCAATCCATCTTCCATGGATACTTCCAATCCAATTTCTTTTCGATTCCCTCCACGATTAAATCCGGCGATTGGCGCTCCTGTAGAAGTATTGAATGGTGATACATTGATAATCTCAGGTCTTTCTCCAACAAGCATTAGTGTTGGCGAAGATGCTACCATTCCAATTGCACCGCGTTGACGGCGTGGGATACCGGTTGGCAATCCTAATCCTCCAAGACCTCCAAAAAGTCCGCTTATACCTTGCAATGCATTCGTGGCAGTTAGAAGGGCAAATCTAGCAAAGAAAGCTTCGACAAACCCTCCTGGACCATATGCCGAATTAAGTTGGCTAAATAAACCTTGCAAGCCAGCGGCATTCAATTGAAGTTGAGCGGCCCATCCCTCTGCTACCAATTGGAGTCTTCGATTAATATTGGTTTGGAGGTCACGCAATTCGCGTCCAAATGCCAAACGAGCATCTTGTTGGCGACGAATATTTTGCACCGCCAAGTCTGCTAATTGTTCTTGAAATGCCTGCAATCTTCTTTCACGCTGGAACCGTAGATTTTGTTCAAGTTCTATAAGTTCGAGCGCCAGATTTTCTTTATTTCGTTTCTCTTGTATGGCAAAAGATTCTTCTCTTTTCTTCTTTTCCAAATTGAAACGACGTTGTAGCGATAGAACGCGTCGTGCGTCTCTATCGCGCACAGCGTCTTCAAGGTCTAACAAAAATCGCGATTCAAGGTCTCGGATATCTCTTTGAAAATCTTCTCTCAATCGCAATTCGTCTATCATCGCATCACGAATAGTTTCTTCCCTGTCCCGCGCCGCATCAATTTCAATATCCCGCAAATCCCGAATCAAGTCAGTTTCCAAATCTTGTCTACGACGTGCTGTTTGACGCGCAATATTCTCTAACCGATCAGAGAGTTTTTGTTGAGCTTTTTCTAGTCCTTCTGCCCATTTATTGGTAGCTTCTTCAATTGCTTTCTCGGCAGATTCGAACGCCTCGCTAATTTGCATTTCCATATTTTCGGCAGCATCACCAGCTCTACCAAATTCATCTTCGGCAACATCGCCTAATGTTTCTATATCGCCCAACATTCGTTTTACCCCACTCTCTACCAAACGCGCTAGTTCTTGGTCAAATGTTTCGCCAAAAACTAAAAGCACATCTCCTGCAAAAAAAGTGCCTTCTTCTACCTGTTTAAATATTTCATTAAGTGCGGCTCCAAACGCAGCCGCAGCCGCAATTCCTGCAGAAAATGCCGTAATCAATCCTACAGTTAAAATTTGTATCAGTTCACGAAATGTTTGTATGGCAGATGCAACCGTTTCTTTTACAGCCACCCACCCTGGCAAAAATATATTTCCTATTGCTCTTTGTGATTCCTCAATTGAAGTATTAACATTGTCTAATCGCCCAGCCAAGGTGTCTTGAATCGCCGCGGCATCTTCGGCCAAATCATTTGTTTGTTCAAGAACAATATTATAGCGAATAAGTTGCTTTTCGCCTTCAGACATTTCATCTTTGGTTTTTCGTATACCAAGTTCAAATGCCGTTTGTTGGAAAAGAGTATCAGTATATGTGATACCTAATCTTTCTAATCCATCTACCTGCCCAGTTAATATAAAGTCGGTAAGTCGTTCTGCAGAGCCTTGTATATCTCCATTGACTCTATCCAGAATAACGCCTGCTTCTATAATTCCCTTTATTTCGTCCTTATTCAAACTAAGTGACCGTGACATTAACAAAACTGACGCGGAAATGTCAATAAACGTTTGTTCTAATTCGCCGCCAAATTTTTCTGTAATTTGTTGAGCAAATTCACGCCATTCATCTATAGTTCCTGCCGCCTCACCTTGAACCCGCTGATAAGCTCTAACGGAAATCTCAAGTCGAGTTACAGCAGCAGAATATTCAATAGCGTTTTGAATACCTTCTTTCAAAAAGTTGCTGACTGCTCGAAAAGCTGTAAGCACAATGGCACCCTTTGCAAATCTACCGAGAAGTCTATTGATAATATCATCAAATTGTTTTGCTTCCTTACCCATATCCTTTAACCCTTGAACAGCGCCCTCAGTTAAAGTGTCAATATTTTGCTCCATTTCTTCAAAAGTATCGCCTAAACGCCCAGCGGCAATCAAAGTTAATTTGATCGCATTTCCCATATCTTCGTCAATTTTTTGTCCCGCCTTTTTTGCAGCCTCTTCTATAACAGCAAAAGCCTGAGATACCTTTGCTGCAAGTTGTTCTTCAAAGGTATCTCCCAACCCCCCTAATATTTCTTCGGCTTCTTCTACGGCATCTTCGATTTCATCAATAAAATCGGCGCCACTTGCCGTCAAACGAACAGAAAGTTCTTCAATTGGGTCACTACCACCACCTGGAAATGCCATCTAATTTACCTCCCTTGTTTTTATTCCAAGAATATTTGCGCTATTTAACAAATCCATAATAGGATTTGCCACAAATCCATCCACAAGCGCAACCACAAAATCGCCGCCAGTCAAATGTTTGAACTCGTTTACCACTTCATTGACATGCCTGTGTTGCATAAGTGCTAATAATCTAAGCAGATGTGGCGTATCACCTTCTTTTTCTGCTTTTTGAAATATAGCTTTGATAACATCCACGACTCGTTCTTTTCCAACTATCGCATCTTCGAAGTAGACAATGATTTTCATGGCTTCTATTGCTTCGGCTATTGACATGGGATTTAATTCTTTAGTCATCTTAATGCTCAATATCTTGTTTTCTGGCTGGCGATGAGATTATTTTGCCTAATGGTATCAATTCTTTTGGAACGCGCCCGATAGGATTGGGTCGATTGGGATTGCCGACAATCATCCAACTAGGTTTATCTAATGGTTTATATTTAGCTTTTTTGGCTCCCGGTTCTACCGGATAAGCAACTGGGGAAAGAGCATGTGAAAAAGAGCGTTGAAAATAATCATCTGCCATAATTTCTTGAATATGGGCAACGGCATCTTCTGGCCATAGGTTCAAAATTTCTTTTCGGGTCCAGTGATAAGCAGTCGCTATTTGATGCACCCAAACATATAAAGACCTTCCCAAGAAATGCCAAGAGGCTTCTTTTCCGCGTATTTTTTGATTTAATATAGCAAACTTTTCGGCTTCTGGAATTGTATTCAAATTGCCGATTAAGTTATATGCCTGAATAATTTCTTGCCATGGATATTGAGAAAAATTTTCTCTGGGTAATTCAGGAATACTGATTTGTAGAAAGCGAAATAAGCTGTCTACGATTGTCCCCGTATCATCGTCTTTAACAGCTTTGGTAATTAGTTCTTCGGCCTCTTGCAAGGCCAGAAATCCACCAAGGCGAGAGCGCGAAATTTCATATTCGCTCCCGCCGAGGCAAATTTGGGTATCTCTTACCATTCACTAAGTGATTAGAGATGGATCGTAACGAATAACGGTCGCAAATTTTTGCGCATCTGGCAAACTATCGTCTGCAAACGCGCGGATGGTGATGCCTCCAATTTGCCACTTGTCACCCGATGCCATAGAAATATTAAAGGCTTCGACAAATTGTGCTTTATGTAATGTGAAACTTACCCAGTCAGCTTCCACATCATCGTAAACCTTTGGCAACCACACCCGATAGAATGTGTTGTTATCTATCGAACCTAATCCCATCTTTTCAAATGGAGCACTTGTGGTAACTACACCACCCTTTAAAATGGGTTGTATAGTCGTCAGTGGAAAAAGAGTGGAAAGTGTGATTGAAAATTCTAGGAAATTGCGCTTTTGGATAACTCCAAAATCGCCTGACCTATCGCATCGAATAGCGTTGACTGTTAAGTCTTCGCTAAGGGTAACATCTTCATAACACGCCAATTCAATCGCTGGCTGAGTAACGGTACCGCTCATTCCCCAGAAAAAACCGTCGCCGTCAGGGTTGTTCAAAGGATTTGCATCATTGTTTTGATAAAAAATCCAGGGCGCGCCTTCTATGAAGACACTGCTACTTTGTTGATTCACCTGTCCTTCAGGTGTTCCAGTCAAAAGTGCATTCATGGTGAAACCTCCATACTATTTTGGTATCTCAAAATATTTTCGCATAAACTTGTTGCCACCTGAAGAACAACACTTACCTGCTGTTTCTTCACGATTTTTGGAACGGAAATGCTGAATATCTTGCACGCGCACCGGTAATTCAGCCCCAGCTCGTTCAAAGGTATAAATCTCACCACTGGGGGCATCCTTTATTATGAGTCTGCCAAGCACTAAACTGGTCACCGGTACTCTTTGTACTTCTGCACTCTGAGAAGAGGGTTGAGAAACAGCCTCTTTTTTCTTAACTGTTTCCTTTTTGCCCCTTCTCGTTTTAGGTTTCACCACGGATTTACTTAGAGTGTTGTCAGTAGCCATGACACCTTTTTTTTCGTCGTCTTTTTTACCAAAAAAATCATTCATAATAGCCTCGATTACGGAAGCGCAAATGGATAAATATTACAATTATAAATATTAGTTGACATCCAAAGTTCTTCATCAGTTCGAATAGCGCCTAACAATCCAGCATTACGCATTCGCGGACTTTTATATGCAGCTCCAACTAATTCTTGGCGGTGAATAGCCGCATTCACCAAACCAGCTAAAACATCTGCGCGCTTACTCGATGCATCTTCCGCATAACATCGAATAGAAAAGATTAATACTGAATTGTCACACTGGTCTGCATTATCCAACGAATCTTGTCTTTGGATGTCAACTCGTACAGCAGGATATTCAAAAAGAGTGCCTTGGTATTGATCCTCTTTTATTTGTTTCTCGCCAGATTCCGTGTTTTGTGACGTTAGTTCAGTTGTTAAGGCTGTATTTGCCTTGAGCAACGTGATTAAATCCTCTTGGATAATGTCATTTGTTATCATCTTGTCAATTCTGCCTTTACAGCAGCCATTACTAATTTAGCTCCATCCTCTTTTGTGTCTTTGGCAGCAGGTCGCAAATATGGTTTTGCAGGTACACCAGGATGAAAAACTCTTTTGAAAAAGAATAACCCCGTTTCCGGGTCAAATGCGCTTGAATCCTTTGGGCCTCCTGGCCAGAAAAAAGCTAATGCTTTGGCATTCTTAGCTTCAATAAGAATCAATTCTCTTTCTGATGGGTCTTGTGAATGAATGCCAGACCCAAACTCATGAGCGCGCGCATACTTAACGTTGGTTCCAAACAGGACTGCCCAAACTAAATCGGTCAATTCAAATGGAGACCCTTGATGGATAGAACGTGCTAATCGACCGCTTTTGACAGGGGCTATTGCGCCAGCGCGCTGAGATGCCAATCCGCCCCACGCGAAAAGACCTTTCATCAAACCAATAGTTATCTTGCGCTTTATTTCAGCGCGCCCACGCTTTCGGGTTACCTTGGCCAAAAGAAATCTCCTAGATTTGTTGTCGCCTATTTTCTTGTATCCGTCGCATTGTCAACTGAATTTGCGAAATACTTCTTGACACTGGTATTTGCGGATGTGTCACTTTTATAATCAACCAATCATCATTTACATATGGATGATTAAGCGGTGCAGTAATTTTAAATTGGTCGCGCTCTTTGACATCCATAGTAGCCGGTCTTACAAGTGCGACGGCAATCTTTTGCGTTTCAATGCCTTGTTGAACCAATAGCATTGAAGGGGCTTTTTCCTGAAAAGAAGAGGCTACACACTGAAATACTGTTGTGCCAGTGAGTTGCGCGCCACCAACCGAATCATCGGCCGATTGATTCAAGCGAGTGATAATAGCTCGAACATCCATTCCGCTAGGCATTATGGACCTTTTCCACGCCCACTTGAAACCCTCAAAGTACGTCGTGGTTTGCGGTATTTTCTAAGGTTCCGAGCAACCATGTTAGCTCTGGCCGACCATCCCCACGGAGTATCTTTGGCGCCCCGGCGTTTTTCAGAATATCCAAGAGTGCTATAACTTTCAATTCCAGGGTCACCAGGACCGCCTTCGTTAGCCGCTGGGTCAACAATCTCGTTGAGATTTATTTGCGCAGCCATGGCCAGAGAAGAGTGTAGCGTGGTATCGTTTGCAATCGTTCCAGTGGCAAACCCAGAAGTGTATACCACTTCCAACTGGAATGGCCAAATAGCATTCCCGCCACAACAACCACAGACTTGCTTCAAAACATTCTGCAACTTGAACATATCAATGTAGCCATATTGATTATCTATCATAACTCCGCACGCATCTCTGCGTGTTAAGTCACAGTTGCAACGATTCTCTCGTGTTATGGCAACCACACTAGAAATTGATCGTATCCATGTTTCTGGCAAAATAAATCTCGTCGTTGGAAATGGAGAGTGGAACGTGCCAGTGATGGTTGTTTCTAAAATTGGTGCTCCGGCAAACTCGTTGAACTTTTGCTCAGCCCATAAATAGGCTGCTTGACGTTGTGCTGCAGTCCCTGTAAAAAAACAATTGTCAACAAATGAAAAGAAAATTTCATCGGTCAAAACAACCGGCGAAAGATGGTACCATTCAGATGTCATTTACCCAACGCCTAAGTTTTCGGGACGCACATTTGGGTTGAAAAGATCATCACTCGGAACGACTATTTTGTTTTTGGAATTTTGAGCTGCCTCCATTTGTTGACGCATAATTTGTTTTTCATGCGCTAACAACATTTTCTTCGCCTGATATTTCAGCCATTCACCCATTGCAAATAATTGGAAAGGATCCGCAAGGTGTAAATCTGCATGAGCAATTTGCGCAGTATTTCCAACAAGACGCAAGAATATATAGGAATCTTCGGTGGCGGGAATATAAGAATGGTGTAGACTATTTGGTTTTTCTTCGGTAGGTAGTATTTCGTCGTTCATTTACCAATATCTCCAAGCGTCCCACGCCAGTTGATTAATCCAGCGGCCTTTAAAAATCTGCTCATTCACGGAGAGATTAAAACCTTCTTTTTCAGCACCGTGATTGATAGAGCCACCAACCATATGATAAGCCTCTGCATATGGTGTGTAAACTACTTTTTGACCATGCGCGTGTACATTGAAACAATAATCAATATCTTCATATGTTCCCTTTCCGTAATCCTCTGATAGACCACCTATCTTATTCCAGAGGGCGCGACGAGTCATGAAAACAGCGCCTGTTACAGATACCATCTCACGTCTTTTATTGACTTTGGGATGCTTACGACTCCAACCAATAAAAATATGAGTGACCTGACCGGCAATATTTATGGAATGTCCAGCATGTTGAATGGTTCCAGGGGGGCCAAATTTAGATTCGGGTTCTGGAAACAAGAGTTTTATGCCCAGCATCCCAACTGATGGGTCATCCATTTCGCGTACCATCGCCGCAATTGCACCTTCAATCAATACAATATCGGATGATAAAATCATCACTAATGGAGCCTTTCCACGCTTAACCCCTTCGTTTACACCGCCTGGAAAACCTCTGTTATCTTCAAGCCTCACAAAAGCGTCTTGAGTTCGTAGCAACTCTTTCAGGTCTTTGGCTTGTGCTTCAGGCGTAATAGTAATACCATCGTTTGTTGTAAACGCGGGTGTTCCATTATCTACCACAATCAGACGATATTTATCTGATAGCCCCTGAGTGCCAACTTCGATTGATTTTATAGCTTCTTGAGCCAATGCCCATTCACCATAAACAGGTAAAATTATATCAATCAGAGGCTTGCTCTGATGCTCCTTCGTCTGGGGCTGAACTCTTGGTTTCCCGTTCATCCGTTGTTTCTGCTTTTTCTCCTTCGCCTTTTTGTTTCGGTTTCTTTTCTTGTTTTTCGCTGCCATTGTAGGCCTCACTTTCATCTGTTATAGTTGCTAATACTGGGACTGCTTGGGGAACTCCCTCTGGAATACCGGGAGTATCTATTGGTGTTTTTGCTGTTTTAAATTGTGTAATCAACTTGGAAATCGTGTCATTCAATAATTGACCAGCTTCTGCCCAATTTCGCCCCTCGGCATACTCGCGCGCTCGCGAGATTCTTTCGCTTCGTACCAAATCTTCCCCCCGCGAAATAAGCTCAGATAATATGTTCGCACCTTCGGAAATGCTTACAAATGACCGATTAGAATTTCCCCACACATCAGTATGTACATATTCAATCGGAATAGTATGCCCACGTTCTCCAACATTGTGATTGCTGGTATCATCCTCGCGCGGATTGCGAATTCTGTCTGGGTCATCGTAAATATGTTCTAAAATCGCAGATGTACGAGAGGCCAACACAGGTGTTCCAACTGCCATTGCTTCCACGATTGGAAATCCCAGACCCTCTGCCTTGGAAGTTAGTAGGAACAAATCGGCCATGGCCATGAATCTCCAAAGGTCTGCAAAAGAAAGCCCTCTATCATAGAGAATCATATTGCCAGTCATCCCATGAATCAAAGCTAAGTCATCTAGTTTCCAACCAGCAGGAGATTCTTTTCTGGTAACCACAAGCCAGTGAATTCGATTATAGGTTTCTCGTGCACGCGCTATGATTTCCATCGTCGCCGAAAGATTCTTGCGTTCTTGATTATCCGCCACAGTAATCACAACAAAATCTTCGTCCTTATAGCCCATAGCTTCGCGCAATTTTTTACGCTCACCTTCGACCGGCATTCTCCATGCGTCTGTGTTTAACCCAATACGAATATGTTCGCATTTCACCCCAGCGTCAGTAAGCATATTTTTGCCATGCTCGCTGATAACTAATTTGGCATCAAGAGGTGACAACCCATGCGCCCATGTTTGGCAAACAGGACCATCTTCAACTGGAAAGATTCCAATGTACGGCACATTCTGCTTTTGTGAGCTTTGCATGTGAATTTGGAGGGGGATATCCAATGCGATCACGACAGCTTCTACTTCGTCATTAACACCGCTTTCACCAAGGGCAACCAAGTTATTTATCATAGCAAAAGAATGTTGAACCCACATCTGGCGGATCACTGGTATTAACGAGAAAGGCCAATTATGTTCTTCGCCAGTATATCCAATTCCAAGAGCGGTCACCTTTTTGCCATGCAGCACTAATTGTTCGCATAATGCCAATGCAATATTCATATACCCACTTCCCTTTAAATCAAAGTCACTCAAAAAAATTATCATTTTAGTTTCCTTTCAAAAACAATTCTTCCCATTTCTGAACAATCCTGTCACGATAGCTAAATCTGCGAAAAGCAGCTTTCTTCATTTGTGTTTGTCTTTCAAATAAAGTGTCTCGGTCTTGTAATAGATTGACAATTTGTTCAACATAGAGATTTACAAAATTAGCATTAGTGGGGTCACCTGGCAACACAACGCCGTATTCATTCGTGGTAACAAGTGCTCCCTTTTCTGTTGTTACAGGAATTGCTCCCGCAACTTGGCACTCGGCTGCCGAGATACAAAAGAGTTCATCGTAAGTACATGGATAACTCATAATTTCCGCCTTCATCTGTTCTTTTACCAATTCTTCACGACTTATACATCCCAAAAAATCTACGCTGGCTTGCTCAATCCACATAAGCCTATGCTGTGAATTCCCGGCTCCTGGCGCACCCCACAATCTATAATCGCTCGTAATAACCAATGATGCATCTGGCACTTCTGCTAATATTTTTGGCCACATAACAAGTAATTGCTGTAATCCCCTATCTGGAATACTACACATTATTAAGCGATTAGGTACCTTGGCAATATCTTCTTTATATTCCCAGGTTCGCACACCCAAATCAATCCGATGCATTTTTTCATCAGGGATACTATAATGATTGGCAAAATAGTCTGTGTGAAAGGGCGAAATTGTTACCACATGGTTAACCTTGGCTGCCAATGCCGAAAAATCGCCCACCGTAATTTGGTCAGTGGACCACCAAATTACTTTTTGCGTTTTTGGAATACGGTCATGATTAATGCGATTGTTGGGACTTCGAAAAACAATGAGAACATCACGCTCATGCTCAGTAATGAACTCTGCTAATGGGCGATAAAACACGCCACTATAATCCCCTGCTGTTGTGGGGTCATTGTAAACCGTTACTTCATGGCCTCGGTCTGCAAAGACTTCCATGAGCGTCATCATAGCTAATTCCGCCCCTCCTACACCGCGCTCATGAATAATCGGAGGCGTCACACCGATTGGACTTCCATCGTTGGCAATTAAGTGAATCTTCATGTTTGGTCCTCTTCTAGGCATAATTCGATATATTTTCTAGTATTTGAATGCAAAATAATATTGTCTTTATTTTTGTTCCACCATGCCTTGGTATTTGGTTCTCCCTTAGCACGCCCAGCCCCATGCCAATCGCAAATCATTTCTAAACAATCTTTATATGACATTTCCATGGGTTTCATTCCAGCCTGACTATGAAATATCCATGATTGCCAATGATGATTGCTCCTTTTATAATGTTTCAATACAGCAACGTCAAAAGCGTAGGCAATTTTTCTTGAGCCTATATCTCCATAAAGAAAATCTGTGTACGGGAACCATTCGGATGGTAAAAACTTGCTCCAATCATGAACAATTCCTTGCCAATACAAGCCGACTTTCCAACATTCGACTAACACAAACCATTTATGCCTAATCAAGTAACGAAGATGCTTTAAATGTTTTTTCATTTTGTCACATAATCCCTGATTTTTTTTGCAATGAAGTCCAACATAGTTTCTGTTATTCCTGGCCAAACACCTACCCAAAAAGTTCCATGCGCTATCTGAAATGTGTTTGGCAGATGAAAATCATCATATTGTAATGCCAATCCATGATACGCTGGTTGCTGAAGCAAATCTCCTCCGAACAATAAGCGGGTTCCAATCTTATATTTACCCAAGTATTCCAATAAGCCTTTTCGTGGCAAGAAACTATCTGGTCGAACAGTCAATGCGAATCCAAACCAAGATGGAACCGAATTCGGCGTAGCTTTAGGCAAGATAAAAACATCTTGTAAATCCTTCAGTTTTTCGTATAAATAAGCGTGATTTGAGCGCCTTATTGAAATGAAATCTGCAAGCCGGCCCAACTGAACAAGTGCTATAGATGCCTGAAAATCAGTTGACTTTAAATTGTAGCCAATATGTGAGTATACATATTTATGGTCATAGCCACTTGGCAATTTTGTATATTTGTGTTCATATCTTTTTCCACAAGTGTTCTCTTCACCAGGCACACACCAACACTCGCGCCCCCAATCCCTAAAACTTTCCACAATCTTTCTGGTAGTCGGTGAATTGGTAAAAACCACCCCCCCCTCTCCAGCAGTGATATGATGAGCTGGATACATAGAAAGAGTGGACATTAATCCAAATGTGCCAGTCAGTTTATCTCGATATAAAGACCCTAATGCATCACAATTATCTTCAAGTAATATCAAATCGTGTTTCTTGCACAACTCTATGATCCCATCAAGTGGAAGTGGGTTGCCAAGTGTGTGTGCCATAAAAATGCCGCGCGTCTTTTTGGTAATCGCTTTCTCAATCATGTCGATGCGTGGGACAAGAGTATCTAACTCCACGTCCACGAAAACGGGCGTTAATCCATTCTGAATTATAGGATTTAGTGTTGTAGGAAAACCAGCGGCCACCGTGATTATTTCGTCACTTGGTTGCCATGGACGTTCCCTGAGATAACTTGTCATGGCAGACACCGCCAAAAGGTTCGCGCTCGACCCCGAATTCACCAAACTTGCATAACGAACTCCAAGCCTTTTAGCAATCTTCGCCTCAAACTTATCTGTCAAATGTCCTTCAGTAAAGTGCATGTCTAACGCCGCCGAAACAGCCGCCGCAACCTCTTTACCCCCTACGATTTTTCCAGAAGCTGGGATTGGGGTTTGACCAGGAACGAAGCGCGCAAATGAGCGCTTCGCTTCAGCCATTTTCCCATACAAAAAGGCGTCTTTCAATATACTTTTTCGCATTATTACCTCGTTTTTTCAAAGGCCATATAAAAAGACCTTGCCATTTCGCCATGAATACCAGCCATTGTTGCAGCCATTAGATTATTGATGTCATGTGCGACAAAAATCACATCTCCTACCGATGGTGCTTCTCTAATAAGAGCGTTGAGCATGTTTGGTGATGGAAGAGGATGAATATCATCAGGACGAAAACTGCCTAGAGATTCGAAAACCTTTTTTACTTTTTCGGTATTGAGTTTAGGCGCTACCAGAAAACTTTGAGCACCAACAAACATTGAGCGTGTTGACACCAATTGTTCAAAAGCGAATAACTCTCTATCCGCATTTCCGACAATGGCAATGTGGTCACCATCGCCATGTATTCTTTCACAAGCTTCATCAGCAAACGAATACATACCCATGTCTAGCGCATCGAATTCAAAAATAAATAGCGTTTCCATGCCTATCCTGATTTCTCGTATGCGCCCCAATCCAAAGGCCATTCCAATGAACCTATTTCAGCGCGCACCAATTCGCTTGGGTCATGAATACGAGTAGCTATATTGCAAATCGTGGCTGGTTGATAAGTGCCACCAACATCTATTACGCGAAAAGCATTCCAAATTCCGGGGGGGATTATCAGCATTTTGTAATGTGGTCCTTCCGCTGCCATTTCTATTTTCATAGGAACTTTATATGTTGGACTAGCTTCGCGCAAATCATAAAGTCCAACAGTCACGCGCCCTCGCACGCATAGATATCGCAAACGCATTTGTAAATGAAGGTGCCATCCCTTGATTACTCCGGGATTAACTGTTGAGAAATAAACTTCCCGAATACCTTCATTTCTAGGGTCTGGATCATCAATAGTTGGAATATTGAGTTGCCGTACCTCTTCTCGATACCAATCTTCGTCAATGCGCAAACCATGCCTTACTGCTCCGCGCTCATCTTTGATTTCAGCGCGGTCAATAAGCTTTACATCATGAATTATAGCTTTCATTGTTCTAAACCTCCAAAATAGTATTTATACCACTTAGATGTTTCAAATAAGTTGTCAATAAATTTATTAATATCTGTAACAGACTTCCAAGCCAACCTATGATATGCCTTCGATGAACTTAGAGTAAGGTATGGATTCTCGCTCTTCGCCTTTCCCAATATCTTTAAATCGCCCTTTTCATAACCCAAGACCTTATCTATGACAAGAAGTGCCAATTGCTCCGTCGTTATAGCAAATCCCCCAAAATTGAATATTTCGCCAGAAGGGGCAACTATCAGGGCAAGCAGCAAGAAAGCTTCAATAGCATCATCTATGAACATATACTCACGTATTTGCTTTCCATTACTTCGAATAACAAAGGTCGTCTTGTCATTTTCGGCCTGAAAAACTCCAGGAATTACCCGCTTGAAGTTCAAATCGCCTGGTCCATAAATGTTCGCACAACGCGCAATGGAAATAATTTGTTTAAATGATTTTGCGTAAGAAAGAGCTGCTAAGTCAGCCGCTGCTTTGCTGGTATCATAGGGATGTCCAGGTTTTGGGGAATCTGCTTCAATAAAAGGAATTTTTCGCAAGCCTTTTCCATAGGCCTTATCAGAAGAAGAAATCACTATCCGGGCCTTTGGGAATATACGACAAGCGTCTAGCAGATTCACTGTTCCCATTACATGCGTTTCAAATGCCAATCGCGGTAATCTTTCAGCTTCTGTGACTTGGCTCATAGCTGCTAAATGAAAAACAAAGTCGGGTTCTGCGATTGCCACTGCGCGTTGCATTTGTTCTGGAGAGCGTATATCTAACTGAATAGTACGACATGTTTTAGTCCAATGAATCGGAAATCCGGGAAGGCTGAGATTAGCGGATGGATCAGCATCAAGTATGGTACCGAATGGAATAGCTCCCAATCTTTTTAAATGGTGCATAAGATGATTGCCCACAAAACCATTAGCACCTGTGACTAAAACTCTTTTGCCCTTATAAATCTTCTCGTATTCGTTAAGCATCTCGTTTCTCCAATCCTTCTAACCATGGTTGTCCGGCAATATAATCTCTTTCAAGTTGGCGAAGATTACGTGGGGTATCCATCATTTGCCAATAAGATGTATGATTGTACGCGCCCAAAAGACCTTGTTGTGCCATACTAGGTAACACATCAAATTCTAATCGACAATCGTCATCCTCAAAAAGTTCTAAGGTTCCCCCTTTTACAAGGTAGAAACCGCCATTGATAAACGAGTTTTCGGATTGCCGTTTTTCCCCAAACTTCACAGCAAAGCCTTTTCGAAGCTCAAGAACGCCAAAGCGCGCTGGAGGATTTACAGCAGTCAACGTAATTGCAGTATCAGGATTAGACCGCAAAAGTATATTGTGAAAAACAGACAATGCTCTCAAATTTATATTTCCTAGACCATCCCCATATGTCAAAAAGAAATCCTCGTTTTTATCAAGATATCCGGTTTCGCCCAATCTCTTGAGCCGCCCACCAGTTTGTGTATTTTCGCCGGTATCAATCACAACAATGCTAGTGGCAATCATCTCTAATTCCGCATGATTATTAACAACCCACTCATCAATAACTTCGTATTTGTGGCCAGCAGCAATGATAAAATCACGATGCCCTTGTATAGAATAAATTTCCATAATACGCTGTAGAATAGGCTTTCCACCAATGGGAACCATGGGTTTTGGAATTGCATCTCTAGTCACATCATGTAACCTAGTACCCTTTCCACCGGCAAATATCACTGTTTTCATTTCGTTTTCCTTAAATGTAATAGCCGAGGCTTTTCATGGCTACTTGATTGGCAGAATGATTCCAGAACGCTTTTTTCTGCTCTATTGAAAAAATGTCTTTCCACGCACCAATTTCTCTATCGTCCCAATCTTTTTGGGATTCAACAATGCGTGTTACAAAATTGGGGTAAACATCTTTACAAAACTTCTTGATTTCTATGGATGTCTGCAGAGGTTTACTCATTAGGTTTTCATAACTTAGCGGAAAAACTTCCAGGTGTTTGACAGTATCCGCTTGAATCCAGTTCAAATATTCAGAATATTGTTCGCCGATAGAATTTATAATTTTCAAAAGTAATTCGCCATCTTCTTTATTGCTGCATTGAGCAATAACTTCATCGCGAGGGTCACGGTAGAAAAAGACTATCTTTACATTTAGTCGATAACATAATATCGCTGTTTGGTTTGAGAATGGCAAATTGCCTATACATACCGCGTTTATTTCATGCTCAAACGCCTCAAAAATCTGGGCATTTGTAGCAACAACTTGTTTGGGTCGAAACACTTGCGACATATAATCAAGTCCGGACTCGCTCAATGCGGTTATCAAAAGTCTTTTCATCATTTGGTTACTGGCAAATTACGATGACAGATATACCGAAATTCAACAGGTTTTTCGATAGGTTCAACAATCGCTTTGGGATTATGGTCAATAAAAAGCTTTGAATACATTGTCATTACCTGAATGCCAACTGGTTGCCATCCAGCGCGTTGTAAAAGCCATTGAATATGTTCATTAGATATAACGGAATAGTGATTTAGGCCTTTTGTTGTCCAATATTCTGGTGCTGGAGCAACTAGATAAAGCCAGCGTTTTCCTACTCGTGCCCATTCCATCAAAGTAATAATTGGAAAAGGTGAATGTTCAAGAACATGTCGAGCAAAAATCAAATCAAAGGTATTGTCGTCAAAATCTATAAAAGTCATATCCATATCGTGTGCATTCAGACCTTTCTTTTTGACAACCTCATAATCTTCGCCACGCGTAATCCCAGTCCAATTTTCGACACGAATATCTTCAAAAAGTTTATGAGCAAATCCTTGGCCACACCCAACATCTAAAACCGTTTTAATTTGCGAAATAGCATAAAAGTTTTTTAGTTTAACAATGGCATCGCGCGCCCATGCGGTATGCCCTTCGTCCTCTGGCTGAGCATAGATGTCAGCGTCTAATGATTCTAGGTACTTGTCAAATTGATTATAATCACGCATTATTTTTGTCTTCTGGCATAATCTGGTAATGGAGCAAGTTTTCCGCCATATTCTAGCGGATGTTTGGTTTCAGGATTACTAATTGTTCTATAAAATTCTAGCTTTTCACTAACTACGCCCTCGGTTGGCCACGCATAATGAAGTAAAACATAGGGATGGTCAAGAACCAATTGTGTTGCAATGGATGGAATATTACACATCCCTGGTCCAATAATGCTTTCTGGATTTGCTCTGATCCCAGAATTCAACTTCCATGCCCATAAACTTTGTCCTGGTTTGTTCAAGTCAGGAAAGTATTTGTCATAGCCATAAATATGTAGCCGATAAGCAAATATGGCAGTGTAGCCTTCAGTTTCTGCTATATTAATAAAATGCTTAGCATTTTCGCGAAGCTTATAGTTTGGATGACAATCACAGTCATCCAAAATCACCCAATCTGCACCCTCTTCTTCTGCCCAATCAAGCAGGAAATTGGTCATCTTTCCAGAGGGGTTGAACCAAGTACCCCCCTGATATTTTTCCTTTTCTCCAGTAGGTGAGTAAAGCCATTTCCCTCCCCTATATAATTTTTCCTCATAATTTCTCGCTTGCACAATATCATATTTTTGCGTATCTTCAATTGTTTTATCTGTACTTCCTCCATCTGCAACCAAAATACCATCTGTCCATAGATAAGAATGACAAAATACTCCTATGACACCCGCCTCATTACGAGTTTTGACAAGCGCGAGAATCTTCATTTGTGATCCTTCTTGTTGACATAAGATGTTACATGGCCTGCTCTATGTTCTCCCTTTCTATGAAGTTCATCTGTGTAAAACCAACAAACAGCAATACTCTTTCCCTTATGAGAAATCCTTAATCTATCGGCGTCAGACGCATCTATAATAACGGCATGAGAACCACAAGTACACATTGCGAACCATCTTCCGATACTTTCTGGACCATGGCCTTCATAAAGCGGGTCCACGTAAAGAAAATGTTCACCGTGATATTCCGCTGCTTCGACAGCTATGGGATGCTCTGGTTTTGCTCCGTCGTCAGGTTCTGTAAAATACAGATATTCGGATTTATGGACAGTATGCCCGGATTGTAATTTGGCTTCTTTTGGGTCACCACGCCGAGAAACCAAATTGTACTTAGTCTTAATTCTTTTTGCTGGATTTTTACCATTACTTGGAAGTGCCATTTTGATTTCCTTTTCGTTCTACCAGCCCCATTTCTTCTAAAATTGATTGTGCGCGCGCATCCCAAGTATGGGGTTCCACAGCACGTCGAGCCGCAAATCCCATTTCGTCAGCTTTGTCGGGGTTGTCGATTGCCCATTTGAATTTCTCGATTGCCATTTCAGGAGTTGAAAACCCTAAATAGTGTTCATCTTCCACAAACATTTCAAGCAAATCGGGAACATTATTTAGAAGTGGACAAATGCCAAAGCCCATGATTTCAAACACACGAGCCGTTGTATCTTGCAAACTGCTATAATTAAAGCCCACTCTTGTGTTGTGATAAATCTTTTTAGCATCTTCATACGCCTGACCAATAGTGAAATAAACATTATGCCCCATTTGTTTCAGCTTATTGAAAAACACAGTTCTTTGACCATACTGCAACCCAATCAAAGATGCATCATATTCTCGAAGACCATATGGAATAGTAGTCTGTGAATGGAAAACTGGGTCATAGGCATAGGGGAGCCAAACGTCGCCATTTTTCATGTATGGCTGTTGCATACAGAAAAACTTATCTGCGAGTGGTCGTAAAGTGTCGTAATGAGGATTCAAAACATGTGGGTCGGTCCCAACCACGGCATATGGCGCGCCTTTAGGAACATCTACGGGGAAAAGATTAGCATTGACCTCAAGCCACAAATCTGGTTTCCATGGCGCATTTTGTTCTAAGATTCTATAACTCAGAAATGGGCGCGCACTCATGGGTAATGGATAATCAGGCTTACGGATGTAGGCAGGAGGCATGACCATGCCAATACTCCCACTTCCGTCACTCCAGGGAATATTACGCCCTGAAAACGGACCAGCAGACCAAACCTCAACATCTTTTCGGCGTAACAGGGCTTCTAAGAAATAACGACCCATAGCTACTGGATAATGGATCATGGTAAATGCTATCTTAATCATGCGAATCCTGTCTTTCTTGTGATGGTTTGTAATTCATTCTTATATACTCGCTTGCATTTCTCCACGATCCAATAAACATTGTGGTAAACACAAATGCAAAAAAGATGCCGGGATAGAAAAATTCGATATGCTCTTGCATCCAATAGCTATCTAATCCAACAAAGATTGTTATCAAAGCGTAAACTATCATGCCAAGTGAAATCATTGCATAAATTCCAACTATGGCAATAAGACGGGGTATCCATTTTTTATACATTTTCATTTTTATGGCCTTTCGGGGACATTTGAAAGCCCCCATTTCTTTGCAAATCTGGCACGCATTTTTACAGTATGTTCAAAGCGTTCTGGGGTGGAGCCGATTGTGGCAGCGTGTTGGTGAACAATGGGCAGATGAGGAAATTCTTCAAGAGTTCCAGCCGCTGGGGATTTGTAAGTCCCCCAATCAAAATTCTGCATTTTCATGCTCAGGTCAATATCTTCATAATCATATGGGTAAAATGTTTCCGCATCAAAACCATCTACCATATCCCACACTTTTTTGGTTAATGCCAACCAATAACCCTCCCCATAAGGAATGATTTTCTCGCCGAATTGATTCCAACCAGTTCCCCAATCATATAGTCGATGGCACGCAAGTCCATTGCTTCTAACATGGTCTTGAATATAATGGGGGTCTGCCAAGTAATCCCCTTTGGCCTGTACATCGCTGGAAACGATTATTAATATTTCTCCAAGCGCTATTTCAGCAGCTTTGTTATATGCACCCCCAAAACCACAATTTTCATCAATGATGAAAGGCGTAATAGTATTAGACGCCTGCTTGAATAAGGTTGCGATTTCATCTGTATCGCTGCCATTATCTATCATGATGATTTCGGTATCTTCCCGATCCATCATGTAGGTATTAAATTCATTTAGACGCTTGCGCGCTAAATCAACTTTTTGATAATGGAGTGAAAGAATAGAAAATTTATATTTATACTTAGGGAGAGTAATGTTCATTTTGGACGCGCTCCAATTCTATTAATCTATTAAGCCCTTCTTCTGCACTGACAACTTCCAATCCTCTGGATTTGGCATAGGAAATGTCTAGCGTTGCATTCAAAGGTCTAGGCGCCGCGCCCTTTACTTCTTGTGTAGGAACAAATAAATCTTTGTTATAACCAAATTTTTCTGCAATCAATTGAGCAAAATCAAATCTCGAAATGGCTGTAGGACCAACAAGATGTAAAATCCCTGTAAGCCCTATATACTCAGCCATTTTCAAAAGTTCATCTGCTAATGATGGTACATAGGTGGGATTGCCAATCAAATTATCTGGCATTGCATACGGTTCATTTATTATTTGATTTTTGGCATTTTTCAGAATATTCCGCATTCCGCTTACAAAATCCCCCTTTGGACCAGGGCCAAATAAATCCATAACGCGAACAATACAGGTTGGCCTATCCATCAGCGCAACCACCTCCCCTGCATATTTTGACCACCCATATTCGCCTAATGGCGAATGAAAATCATCTTCCACATAAGGACCATTCTTGCCATCAAAAATAAATCCGGTGGATATATGTATAAAATATCCATCGAATTCTTTTCTTAAATTTGCAACGCCGTGAAGATTAGCGTTATAAACTTTTATTTTTTCTTCAGGTTCTTCGGCTTTATCGACATGTGTGTAAGCAGCACAATTGATAATAACATCTATCGCCCCCAAACTATCCAGCGTGGCGATAACAGCATTGCGGTTTGATATATCACAAACTATAGGAATACACCCTTTTTGTACTAGGGCATATCCTAATCTCCCGCGCGGGCCGGTAACACCAATCCGCATTTCTTTCGCCTTAAAATTTATTGCTGTAGTTGTGCGCTTTCTTTCTTTCTTTGAACTTGTACGGACATTGGGAGCGCGTTGGGGTCTGTGCTTGGCTCATTAGATGCTGAAACAGTCGGTATCCAATCACGTACCGCTTCATCAAGGGCTAGATAATATTCGCCGGAAGGCGTTATTGCCCACAATATTTTATCATCATTGGTTGGAGAGACGTCAGAATACGCACCGCTGGGTGGGATAGGAACCTTTTCTTCGGCGAGGAATTCTAAAAAAGTCTGAGGTCCTTCGACCTCATCTTCTGTGTCAGGATCACCCTCTTCAATTTCAGAATCGGCTTCAACTTCATCCTCGGGTTCTGTTTCGACTTTTTCGGCTTCGTCTTCTAAATTGGTTTCGTCGACATCGGATTCTGTTTCTACTTCGTCATCATTTTCTGATTCAATTTCGCCTTCATCCGATCCGGTGTCATCTTCTAATTCATCCACTGACTCGATTTCAACTTCATCCTCAGCTTCGATTTCATCTTCGTTTTCGACTTCAACTTCGGGAAGTTCTTCATCTTGGGTAGTTTGAGTTGAGTCTTCTGCCATCTTATTTTCTCCTATTGTGGATTATTTCCAATAATCCACGAACCCGCGCTTGAAATAATACTTGTTACTAGAATTAGCCAATGTTTCTACGGCCTCGTTATTTTGCTTAAACCAAAACCACATTCGTGATACGGGGTGATAAATAGATGATTGGAATCCCCATCGTTCAAAGAGAATACGCATACTCTTATTGGTAAAAAAGGTGCAATGAGCCGGTAATAAATAATCCCAATCCGGGTCTTGTGGGATTTCTTCACGAACCATTACGTGAAGTGCCAGCGCACCATTTTCTGAAACTAGTCCAGCAATTTCATCTAGGACTTCAATTGTGCGTACATGCTCAAAAACCGATGTATTAATAACTACATCATACCCCCCAACCAGCAAATCCTCTTCTGCTAAATATCCATCCAGTCCCAGAGATAAATACCGGTCAAACTTCAACGCGGTAAGATTTCGCTTTGATAAGTTATATGTAAGCTTTCCGTCTCCACAACCATAGTCGATCCATGGCAAATCTTTTGATAAAATCCCATCGTCCGCCAATTTAGCAATAGTTCTTGCTTGAATATATAATCGTTTGCGCCACTGTGGGTCATCCGCATTTTCCATATGACCAAAAAACCAATGATATCGCATATTAATAAATTCCCATTCCTCTTGAGTCATTTCAAGATGTGTTTTAGAAAATACTAATCCACAATTTTTACAACGGAAATAATCAGCAATCCCTAATCCCACTCTTCCATCAAAATCTTTTGAAAAATACGGAGTCGTTTCGCCATCGCAGACAAAACAAGTCCAATCATTCTTTTCTTGCATTTTAGCGTCCACCCCCATTATTCCAACGCCGAACATCGCTTTCATTTGCGTAAGCAATAATACCTGGTTTTTTAGCCCCACAGCAACCACCGCGTTTTGCCAATGCGCAAGGAACATCCCCCTCATTTATCCACGCAAGCGAAATATTAGCGCGAATGGCAAAAATGTAGGACTGCTTCTCTCCGCTATTTTGACAATTTAGGGTTAATCCCTGCTGTCTTTGATAGCGCATCGCTATCTGTCCAACGTCATTTTTTATTGGCAAAGGGGCTTCGGAAGCAACCATAATTGTATTATTATACCACTAATTAGATTGTTGCCACTTCTAATATTTCCGCATAAGGATTACCCGTAATAGGCCACGTATTCAAAAATTGTGGATGTGTCATTTTATGCTGTCTCTGCTATTTCGCCATCCATAACAAGCCAAACAAGACGGTCAGCCAAAACATCAAAGTTGACCCATAAAACGTTCAGGTTTCGTAATCCTTCGAGTACCAATGGTCCATCACCCACTTCGACTGGCCATGCATTAAAACTTCCCACATCGACACCAGTGGATTGGCCAAGCCAAATATGCCCTGTGTTATCAGGATGTGGTTTGAAATAAACACGCGTTGCTAGTCTATCAGGAAGTTGAGTATGTGTGCCTGTTGCAGGAACTGTAATATGTCCAGTTAACACCCATTTGCGATAAGGCTCTTGTTGTATATCATTACCCTGATTGGTCATAATTATTCTTCCTTATAAAAAAGGCCAGCCAGATAGCTGGCTGGCCTTTGGTTCTTTAGTTTCCTACTTGCTTACCCAATGGTTGGGCAAGTAGTTGTGATTCGACCCGTGAACTGTGTAGTGTATGCTCCGTGAGCGCAGCAGTGCTTGATAATCAAGGCTGTTTTTACCCATACTTCAAAGCTGATTGCAGTACACCCAGGCACAAGGTCTTTCAATGCAAGAGGTATTTGTGTCAGCTTATAAACAAGCGGTACACCGTTGTGGTTCATCCGCAGAGAGTAAACGATAGATTGGAACGCACCGTTACCCATGTCTGTGGTTGGGAAGTTGTTATCGGCTACAACAGCAAGTCGTCCTACGCCAGTGTTTACAAAGCCTGCGAAGTTGAAGCCAGGAACAATGCGATCACCGGTGGAGAAGTTCACAATTTGGGAACCCTGGAAGCCAAGTTGGAAATAAGCTGCCAAAAGTTCTTGAACTGCTTGCGGATGTCCGAAAATGTGAGTTGGTTTTGCACAACTTTCTGCTAAGAAGCGGTCATAGCCAAGGGCTGTGAAAGTTCCAGATGCAGTGTTCACATTGGTATTTGGTGAGCAAGATGCGTCACCAAGTCGATTGACAATACCGTCGAATTGAAGAGAGTTGTTGGTAACATCGCCATTGACCAACTGGTTGTCCCAGCCGTTCAATACCAAGGTCATTGCCAAACGAACTTCTTTTTCCTTCACATCGGCAACAAATTCTTGGTCAAAGGTCCCCACATCGTCCCCGCCGGGAACGCCTTCGCCTGCTTGTGCAGGACCAAGTAGTTGGTTGATACCGTGCCAATTCGAACCAGCTACAGCGCGTGAATGTTCAATATCAGAAAGGGAAAGGGTTTTCTTCGCACCCAAGTTTTTCAATGTTACAGTAGTGTTTTCTCCATTGTGGGTGTATTCTTCAGGGCATTCACCGTCTGCAAAAGCAATGAAGGCAGAACCACTGGTGAAGGCGAGAGAGTTTAGCTCACGCCAAGTAAGTTCTTTGAGCGAAGTTGTTAGTTCGGGAAGGGCTTGCCAAACGGTGATTTCCTCACACATGGCAATAACTTCCATTGGGTCAAGGGGAGTCGGATATTGCGCCGCAAAATCCGCTGGTGAAGCATAGGGCTGTGGCAGAATTACAGGATCAGTTGTACGAGCAATTGCTGCCGCAAACTCACCATCTGGTCCGCCTCCCAGGTCTAGCACACGTTCCCCGGTTAAAAGTGTTGGTTCCATGATTATTCTCCTGAATAATTTTTGTGCCTAAACCCTGCTTAACGCAACGCTAACAGCGCGCACACAAAGCGTGGCTAATTGGTTTAATAATGTTTCTGAGGAATACCTACCGATGCTCGAATAGTCTGTGTCAACTTACTACGTTTTTCGACAGGTGCCTCATTGATATTTCTAGTAGCAACGGCTGCTGTTGCTATATTTTGTGAACTTGGGACTGCTGAACGACGCGCTGGTTTAAGAGCTTTAGTGCTTTCACCGTTCTTAGCGCCCACCAATTGAGTAAGTAATACCTCAAGAGTTGCAAAGCGAGTTTCGAATGGTTGAAGAGCTTCTTGAACAGCGCGTTCCATATCAGCAGCGTTTCCAGCTTCTGTCGTTGGATTAACAACTTCATGAATCCCTTTTCCAAGGTCTTCGTAGTCTTTTTGAAGCATTTTAACGCGTTCTCCACCAGTCAGTGGGGTTGCAAGAGCTTCTTCGTATTTCACTTTGAATGTATCAAAGAATACATCCAAAGGATGCGCATCACCTTCGGGCGATACTGTACTGTTTACTTCTTCCATAACCTGTGTACCTCCAAGGGTTTTGGTGTCTGAGATGAGATTGCCCATTTCTGCCAATGTTTTGACTGCTAATATGTCGAAGCGTTGACCATAATCAGCAATCGCTTTTCGAATAGCAGTTTCATTCTTTGGCTTAGAAATGTTTACGACAACTTGAGAAAGAACTTCTTCTGGTGTCAGGATATCTAATCCAGCCGAATGCTTTTCTAAATATGCTTCGGCACCTTCGATAGTCTTTGCGCCACCCAGAGATTTCAAGTCCACTTGAGCCTTCGCCGATTTCTTTTTCTTTTTCTCATCTTCCTCTTCTTCGCTGTCATCATCGGGAATATCTTTTTCGTCCTCATCTTCTTTGTCAAGATGTCCCTTTTTTGTGACAATGGCAGCAGGGTCAATGTTTTCGGCATCACTACGCCCAACTATGGCCTTGTTTTTTTCTGCAAGCTTTTTAGCTTCTTCTTCCCCAACAATAGATTCTGCATCTTCATTTTGTGTACTCATGGCACGCTCCGTTAATTGAATGGCGGTTTCTTCATATGCGGGAATTCTTGTAACCGCCAAATGAATTAACTGTCCGCTTTTATAAATTTTTCCTTTTATTTTTTGGTCACACATCTCACAGCGTTCTAACAGACTTTTGCGAGTAAAATCACCTTCTCCCTCGTGCGCGTGTCCCCAATCCAAAAACGCAATGGAAATTCTGACACGCTCGTTGTCAGGAACATTGTTCTTGATGTCTTTGTCGATAGACTCAAAAACTGCATTTCCTACCAGTGTGTCGGCGAAAACGCCCTTGGCTTTCAGAATGTCTCCGTCTATCCAAACCTTTTCAGCAACCCCAGCAATCCCATCGCCTCCAAGGTCAAGGTAATGAGCAACACTTAAATAGGGAAGCCCACCGTTCCAAGCTTTACTAGCATAAATACCAGGCACTTCTTCGCGGTCATTAATGCGCCGAATAAAATCCGAGAATAATTCAACAGACATTCTTTCTTCGAACTTATCGAACTTAACCCCACTGGCAGTCGCAAAGAAACGTTTAACGCCAGTCTGTTCATCTGTTGATACTTTCGTAATGAACATTGTTCGTCTTACGGTAGTATTCGAAAATGTTGCTTCTTCTGCGGTCATGTGTCCGCTGCTCCTAATAGGTTCGTACAAGTCACTAATATCGTCAGGTGTAATCACACCTTCTACCCTAACGCATGTGCCACCTTCAAAAAAACGACAATTCCCACAATTTCGGTCGGAAACGCCGCCCCCATCAATAAAGTTCGCAACTTCCTTGCTTACTTTTATAAATTCGCCACCTTCACCACGTAGGGTATCATCGTCGCCTAACTCTCTGGCTGTTTGGCGTACTCGGTTATTTTTATTATCTACTGCCATTAGAGTCTGGCCTCGTCAGCGTCTAACCTGATTGCTGTACTTTGGCTCAAGAATCTACTAAGAACTTTGGGATAAAACTTATTCGAATTGATTTTGCGCACAAGAATAGCACGATGTAAAACTGGTTCGCCATTTTCTTGAATGTGCCGACGAAATTCCATTTCGCCATTTTCTTTATTTGCCATCGGTTTGCCATTCCACCCCTCAACAAGCATGTCATCACAAGCTTGGGAGTAATTACGTCCAACAGCGCGACGAGCAATTTCAGCAGATAAAGTTCTTTGAGTAATTGGTAATTGGTTCCATTCATCACTAGATGTATAGTCAGGTCGGTCAATTGATCCATCGCCCTCTTCAGATAAAAGGGTTAAATCATCTTCAAGGTCCGTGATACGTTGAGCAGTATTGAGAATATACCAATCGGGTACATGAGTGGAGCGATTAATGATGCTTTCATTAACCAACGATTTCCATGTATCTGGAATTAGGTCAAAAGCGCCTATTGAGCGCGCTCGCTTCATTATATGTGCCATTGCTCTTGAACGATTATTTGCTCGCCCAATCGCTTGGATAGCATTTTCAAGGTCTTGTTTGGTCACAATGGGAAAACTTCCGTCCGGCAATGCCTTCCCGGATTTTGACAATTCTTTGCGTTGTACGTCTGAGAAAAATCTTCGTTGTACAACAGGCTCTGGTTGAACAGTCGCTTGTGCCTTACTTTGTAAAATCGTATTCAAATCTGCTAATTCTTCATCAGATACTTCTTGTATTTGTGATGCGGCGTCCAGTGCTTTTTGTGCCCAAATGCTATTTCCTTGTTGGGCATAATCACGCACAAGTTTCATTCGTTTCTTGTATTCTGCCTCGGACGCAGTAACCACCTTCCCCTCAGTTTCGCCCTCGTCGTCATCGGATGGACGACCTTTGATCGTATCCCACGCAATATTTGCCGCACAAGCCTTTGGATTGGCAGCGTCTTTACAAGGACCTTGAAAAGCTTTTTCAAAAGCAGCGTTCCATCTTTCGGCATCTTCCCCGCTCAAACTTTCGGGAGTAGGAATATTTCCGGCTCTGGACGTTACTCCATCTGTGTTGCGTAAATCGCGCACAGCGTCCCACCCACCACGAATAGAATTGAGCGTTTTATCAACCAGTGCTTTGTCAGCAGGTTGTTCACCATAAACGCGCAAATATTCCACTTTGAAGACTTCTGATTCTTCGGGAGTTAAATTATTCGGAACAGGGACTTTTTCATTTGTATCCATCCCCCAAATAGTACAATAGAATAAAAATGTTGGGAACTATATTTTAACCATGCGCGGAAATGCAGTTTTGATACTATTTGGGTATTACTATGCGTCCTAAGATAGTTTTGGAAACTTTGGGTTTGTTATCAAAGATTATTGAGGCACCTTCTGGGCGGCTATCTTCTACAATATCACCCGTTATCTTTCCTTGCTCAATTTGTAATATTGTTGAGGCAAGCCCTTTTCGTATGCCGAGGGTTTCCATGTGATCTAATAACTCATCAAAATCCAGGTCTTTATCTTTACCTACGTCTAACCATTTACCCATATCTCACCTCAGCAATCCTGCATCCCCATATAGCGAATCAAACTCAGCAGCAATTGGAGCAAAATCATCGTCTGACCATTGTTCAGGATAAAATTCAAATTCCCTTACATCGTTCAATTGCTCAAGCAAAACAGGGCTTTGACTCCTTGTTGCCACATATTGAGTATTGGCCCTTGCGAATATTTCTCTCACATCAAGAAGATATGAGGTGCCTTCAGGGTCAGCATTTCGTAATCCTTCAAGTTCTTGAATCGCACTGCTGTTACCAATAGCATCCCAGAACCCCTCCATAGGAGTACCTATCCCCATCTCTGCGGTTGACTGCGCATCAATATTTAACGATGCAAGCGATGCGGTTAATCCATCCATTTCTAGGACATCATCCAAAAAATAATCCATTAAATGACTAGATTCATGGACGAAAGTGAACTCAGGATTCCGGGCACTATTATTTATCTGAATTTTTTCTGCATCTGGCCAGTATCTACCCTCTGCGCGCCCGGTCATCCCTGAAACTTTGGTATTTCCCCATTCATCGGTGACAAGAAAAACGCTATCTAGGTCTTCTATTGCATTTTCAAAACGAGAAGATATCTTGCTTTGTCTAAAAGAGAAATTGCCTGATAAAGACCCTCCATTGCTTGGCGCGCCTTCACCGCTTGGCAAACTTCCCCCAACTTCTCCAGGTCGTCCGGCATGGTCAAAATTGCCGCTTCCCGCGCCCCCGCGCACTATTCGCCGCATCTTATTGATAATGGGGGTATCGGTCAGCATCTTCTTCTCTTAACTTGAATGGTGAATCTCTCAAGGATATTCCTTTTATGGTCGCAAAGTCTTTACGACTAAATACTATCTTATCCACTGATAGCGTTCCTTGCAATTCTTTTTTAACCATGCCGTTTTCCAATTCATCTGCTAATGTAATGTGTGGAATGTAGTGTGGTGGTCTTGAAAATAAGGATGGGATTATTCCAGCTTTAATAGCAGCATGACTAATGCGCGCTTGTAAATCTAATAAGGCTTCGTTAGGAGTGACACGCGCTATCAATGGATTATCCTCCGCTTCCGGGAATGTGTCCAGATTTGCCAACTCTACCTCGAATTCTGGGGGGTACATAATATCGGCAATCGTTTCTTCTATCTGTTGATCCGTCACATCGTCTGCTATAAACAATGTCAAATGGTAATGCTCTGGATTGCTGGGCTGGAAAAAGAGTTCCGGCGATTTGGTCTCGAAGACTTCCAGGATTTGTTTGAGTAATGGGCTATTAGCGAATGAGACATAGACGAATAAATGGTTTTCGCCAAGAGCGCGCAAGATGGTGGTGGCGTCACGTTTAATCTTTTCCTCGGCTGGTGTTATATTAAAAGGGGCATCTTTTTGCACTACTTCATTGCCATCCAAATCTATACCTTCTTCGCCACGCACAACTTTCATAAATTCTGAAGGAGTGATTTTTGGCAATCCTTTTGTGCCATATATTTCGCGTAGATTGAAATCAATAGTTGCCATTTAATTATTCGTTACCTCATATACAAAATCTGGAAAATCTTCTCTTACCTTATCTGTCAAAACCTCCCAATGCATAACCCATACTTCTTTATTGCTTAATTCGCCTTTTTCCCAAATAGGTTCTACTGCATTTCTAGCAGAAATATCAGCAAAAACAAATTTATCAACAAAGATTCTTTGTTGGGCTTGATTTGGCACTTGATTCTCCCATCGAGCCGAAAAAGTAGTGGCGTCTGCTCCAACTGCTCGCATCTCTTTCATGCCCACTTCCGAAAACATAAGAATATCTTCGTAAGAAAACACATTGCTACCAGGATGATTATGTGTAAAAATAGTGCCCGGCAATATATTTTCGGCAGCGTTTTCTGTTATTGTTATTCCGTCAACACGATCATCGCTTCTTCTAAATACTTCCCTCCCTCCTTCTGTATATGCAATTGCAGTTTCGAATTTATCATCGCGTATTTGATTTTCCGCTTTTTCTAATGCTCTTTGCAAACCCTCGGAAAACCTACTTTCCCCGCTAGGCGCGCTACCACCGACTTCTCCCGGTCTTCCGACGTGGTCAAAGTTGCCACTTCCTGGACCACCGCGTTCAATAATTGCGTTTTCTGGAATGCCATTCTCGAAAATTTCTATTGTACTTGGAAGCACTCCATAATAGCCGTTTTTGAGAATCTGTTTTGTGACCCATGATGTATCCATGGGTATTCCGTAATATGCCACACCTTTATCAAGCCACGTAGGGTCAACTACTCGGCCATCTTTTGTTGTTAGCCATGCATGATTCGTTGGAAACATGATGTCAGTCATTGCTATCCCTTCTGTGTAAACCAGTTGATTGTCCTCACTTACCTGCGCTTCTTTAAAAGCATTGGAAAAACATTCGCGCGCAACCCCAATTTCACAACCCATTGGCAATGTCTCGTCATCTGGTGGTTGATAAAATCTTCCCAATTCCAAAACCATTTCCTCACTTGAACGAAACTCAAAGCCCTCAAATTGGTCGCCCATAGCATTTTTTTTCAAATCCGATAACTGGCGCACAAAATCTTGCAACTGCCTTTCTTCTTCGTTGCGTGGTTTCGCTGATGAAAATTCACCTAATTCACTACCACTCGGCGCACTCCCGCCTACCTTGCCAAGCCTGCCAGCGTGTCCAAAATTACCGGAACCAGCACCGCCGCGCATTGCGAATACTGTCTGCAAGTCATCTACTGGGTCTTCTTGGCCATTTAGCGACCAAAACAATTCACCGTCTGACAACGCGCGCGTAGGAGCGATTTCATTCCTTCGAATAAAATCGCTAAAGTGTTCACTACAAAAATGCGATAGCTTACTTCCGTTCTCCCACCATATCTCAAAAGATGGGTGTTCTGGGCAATCTTCGCATTTAGGTAAGTTCTGGGTGATACTCAGTTCCATTCATGTATTCCAAGTAAGATTTTTCTGCGCTTTCCCTGGACTTAACACCTATCCAGCCACCCAGCCATAAGGCAAAGGCGAAAATGGAAATCGACAAAAGAACTAATATGCTGGGACGAACAGCGGCTTCGTTTCCGTATGATGCCAGAATAGCAACTCGTAACCATTCCTGAAAGAACAGATACACGGCTGTTGTTATCAGCCATCGTTTATAATTTCTGGTATCTAGTTTCAACCACAAACCGATTGCAAGAGCAGTAGCAATCATTATACCCAAGCGTAATGGAACGCCGGGTGCCAACATAAATTCTTGGATCACAACCCAAAACTCTGTTATAAACTCATTCATTTTTTCTTTTTCTCCTGGCTGATTAAAACATCAGCTTGAGCTAATTTGAGTTTAGCATTAAAGTCTTCTTCTGCATCCAACTTGTGCAATAAAACTGCCAAGCCCACCCTGGTTTCCAAGGTAAGACTTTGGACAGTAATTTTTAATCCTTCTACTGACCTATTGACCACGAACAAAAGATAGCCCGCGATGATTACGGGAAAAGTCAGTTCTGCTAGGGCGCCTATCCATGTTGTTACTGCTTCGAAATCTGGCATATCTACTCCATAATTGTTCCTCCCCCATACTGAGCCATAAACCCGATCCTAGCAAGATGCATTGCCCAAGACGCTAGAATACCAGTAACGATTTCAGTAAAAACGGGGATGTATTCTGGTGACATAAAATTTATGTCAAAGACGACTGCCAACCACGGGAATACCCAGCAGCCAGTACAAAAGTCACAATGAGCCAACTCGGTTAAGAACGCACTTCGTTCCCAAATCTTTTTAGTAAGACCACTAGTCTGTAAAGTCCAGACTAGCAACCGCCCAATAACAAAGAAGGTAATTAGATTCATCGCACTAATATCCACAAAACGTTAACGCCAGCTTCGGTCCAACCAATTCCTTCGACTTCAAAAAGTTCCCATCCATCGTCAACGTAGCTGGATATCCAATCGTCTGCTTGAAACCCTGACAGACTATTACTAATTGCTTGAAGCTTGATAATAAATTCGGAATGCTGTTCATCATCACCGCTATCTTCAAAGACGAATAAAATGTTATGCCCAGCTTCTTCAGCACCCAAGCGTTTAGCAAACTTGAGGTTATACCCTTGTTGAAAAAATTCCTTGGCCACAAATTCTTGAATTTGAATAGCGGTCATGGCTGTATCGCCGGTAAGAGAAAACGCTCTATCGGGAACTAGCAAACGCACAAGATGACGTATTGATGGTTGTTCATACACAGCGTTTTCTTTTTCTACCATCTCGCTTAGCGTATCTTCCTCTCCGTCGTCGCGAATTTCACCGGCCAAAGTGGTTTGGTTTTCTTCCACTGGGTCGGAATCACTCGTTTCTACGGGTGCTTCGGTGCCCATGCGTTGTTCGATCAAAAAGGTTGTAATAGCATTGGCCATCTCATTCTTTTTCATACTTGCTTTTACAGGCGCGCCTATCCCATCACCATAAGCCATAAGTTCAGCTTTAATAGGATTTGCTTCCAAAACCTGTTTTTTTATTTCTTGGAACTGAGAGTTACTCATTTGGAAATTCTCCTGTAAGGTCTTGTCCGCTTACGACCCAACTATCTAGTTGCCTGTCCAGGGCGTATAATCGCCCCGCCCTACAGTTTCGAATAAGTCTGATTCAATGAACGCTACTCGACAGTGACATTCTCCTGGATGACCAGGTGGATGTTGAATCTTTTCGTCTTTGAATACGCTCAAGTATTGGAAATCAATCGGAACGATTCCCGCCGCTTCGTTGGCCGTGCAAATTGGGCAAGGATGTTCATTACCAGCAGCGGTAGTACCTCGTTTGCCTAAATGCTGCCACCTCTTCTCCGTTAGTCCACCACGAACAAATTGTTCTAGTCGTCCCGCGTTTTCTGCCCGATTGATTTCAGTATTGACAATTGAATTTGCACGACTGTTTGTAATACCGGCTAAAGTATTACGTGCTATCTCAATCGCTTCATTTATGAAGTTTGCATTATCAAGGATAGCTTCCAAGTTCTCCCCATTGCGAATAGCATTAGCAATGTCAGGGCTTGAAAATCCTTTTCTTACCCCCGTGATAATCGAATTCTTAATATAAAACCGGGTCCCTTCGTCTATGCGCCGCACAAGCGTTACCGCTGCTCGTTCCAACTCTGCCAATGTAACCGGGTTCACTAAATCGAACGAGATTCCCAATAACTCAGGTGTGTCACGTAGATTACCTTCGTATAAAGCGCGCACAATATCAACGGCGGACTGAAACAGCCCAAATTCGAAAGCGCTTTTAAATGTAGTTAATACTTCATTTTTGGTTGTCTCGTCCGCCGTTTGCCACCATAAATCATTTTGAAGAAGTCTATCTAATTCTGCGCGCGTCGCATCATTTTGAGCGCGCAAGATAGCCAAGTCATCTTCTGAAAACGATGAGTCTTCCTCCAAAGTCACACTTTGCATTTGAGGAAGCCAAATGTATTGAATTTTCTCATTGTCAAGATTCGGAAAAACGCGTTGCACATTAGGAAGCATCTCTTTAGTAGCAGCGCGTATAAGTCTCTTCAGTTGGCTATCGCCAGCATTTGCTATGATTTGTCCTAATTGGTCATCAACCACAACCCCTAATTGACTCAAGATTTCTGATATGGCTGTAGGTGTTTCTGTGCGCGCTTTAGTGATTGGCTTCCGTCCCAATATCCTGTTGACCGCATTCTCGATTAGCGCGCGCACTTCCCCGCGCCCACCAGCCGATGGTAAAACCCTTTCGTCTTCCTCTTGCAATTCTTCTTCAGGAGCACCAAAAGCCTCTGGTTCTTCGGGAGGTTCTGGCAATTTGTCAGGATCAATGTCAATGGTAAAGTTGCCGTCAGCCACTATTTGTTGGCGCGCCTCTTCAATTGAAATAATACCAGCATCAATACCAAGCTTCATAGCTTGAACACCAGTCATTAGCGCGCGTGAGCGCATAAGGGAATCTTCCGAATCTTTATCAATCCAAATAAACTTCAGTCCAGTACTTTTCAATAATCGGTTGAAATGATTTTCAAACTTTGAGCGAATGGTTGCATACCCCGTTCTGCGACTCTGCCGTTCTCCACGAATAACGCCAGCTAAGGTTTTTTCGTTAGCCTTACCCTCTAGTCCAATATCACTTAATCGTAATCCGTATCCCGCCGCTGTGAGTTGAGCATACTTGTGAGTAACTGTATCCATCAACATTTCTTGCGGTGAACGGCCAAAAGGAATCCATTTGGTTTGTGAAGTATGTTCATACATCACAGGAATTTTGAAACCGTCAATGCCGCGGAACATGCTTCTAAATCCATCTAACCATTCCTCAGCATCTTCTTGTTTCATATCGCCAAGGTCCAGGATTCCCGCCTCTGGCGTGTCAATCAAAAGTCCGGCGTAATAAGCATCACCTCTGAACAACATGGTGATCGCTAAATAAATCTTTTCAGGAGGTGCCATTCCCCAGCCCATGAGTTGGAATTCTGTACGCGGGGTCATCACAAGTCTATCTACTGCAAAGTCTGGGAATATTACTCTTTGGGTAGGAACACCGGGAACATATTGCACAACGGGAAATTCTGGTATCAGCGTGGGTGCTAAGGTAGCCCCATCTACATGCTCAAGAAAAACAATGCGACCTTCCGGGTCATCATTTTCACGCCCCACCTCTGCCATACCACCGAAGGGAAGGTCAAGCACGTCACCACCCACCAACTCTACATATCCGTCGAAATCAATCTCGCCAGAAGCAGATGGGGCATTGAACAAATCTTCGTAATGCTGTATCTCTTCTTTGAATAATGAAGTGGAATCTTCTGGGTCCTTGGGCACTATTGCCCACTCAATATTTATCAAGCTTGTTAAAAGAGTATCACGGCATACTTGTGCAACAGGCTGATTAGCAACTGTCCGCCTCCATCTCTCGCCAGCCAACCATCCAGGGTGCCCCCACACATTGGTGAGTCGTTGCAAGAAAGGAATAGGCTTTACTGCCCGTTCGCTAGGTTTATTGTTTTTCTTTTTTGCCACAAAGAACTCCTAAATATCATCCTTTAGAATAACTTTTTCTATTGTACTTTGCAAGATAATTATTACCATACTAAACTTTAGCAAATTTGCTTCTACGCCATTGTTTATCAGGGTCTGTAAGCACTCCGTAAGCGCCAGATAGACTGTCTACTTGGTCTTTGTGCGTTCCAAATGGAAATCCTCCAAGCTCATTTAGCCAGAGCCTATTCCATGGCGCTACAACAACCATGATATTTCCGGCGTTGAACTGAATGGCAATTGGGGACGCGCGCACTTCTTTTTTGCCAGTAGCCGGGATGCCCCCCATATCAAATCCTTGCAATAGTTGTACATACGCAGCAATAACAGTTTTTCCAGCAGACCCAGGTTCTTGCTCAATGCGCACCTTAACACGTGTACCATCTAACTTCGCAGTTGTTTCAATCCTGTCAGCCACTTGCTCAGGCGCCAATCTGAAACGCTCTACATGAAGGACGTATGGACGCATGATAGAACGACCAGCCAAATCCTTTTTCTGTGTGTCAAACATGGCCATGAGCGTGCCCACTGTGTATGCAGGGTCACGAGAAAACATTTCTGCTTCTGTGGCAGCCATGTCCCAGAACCGTACATATTGAACACGTCTACTATTTGACAATGCCAGAATTTCACCTTCCGCGGTGACAGTAGCCACTTCTTCTGGAATTGCAGTTGCATCAGCATAATTGACGTTACCAATTTTGAATAGTTGTCCCTTCGGAGCCGTGGGTCTTTGTTGGTATTCGGCATCGAAGACTCGTGGCGCTTCATTGCGAAGAACGTTAAGGTAGGTGCTTGAAAATCTATGCGGAGCTAATGCTTCACCAGGCTTACGCCCTAATGGGTCCGGCAAAATGCCTTTGTCTTTATTCTCTTTTTCTGCTAGTGCGGAATACGAAAGCACTTTCCATTTTCCCCCCTCTTCAATCCTGCCTTCGGAATCTAGTATCCGTGCTGCCAAATCATCCTCGTGCCATCTAGTCATCATGAACAAGATGCTTCCAAATTCCCACACACGGGACTTAAATGTTCCTTTCCACCATTCCCATAACGAGTTGCGTAACGTGTCTGATTGAGCCGCTGCCCAGTTTTCGATAGGATCATCAATAATGGCTAATCCAAACCCGTGTCCAGTGATGGGTCCACCGGCACCTGCTGCTAATACATAACCTCTATGATTTTCCGTATGCCAATCAGCGATACGCCAATTCTTATCATCCTTCATCATGTGAGGAAAAATCTCTTTATATTGCGGCGAAAGGAATATGGCTTGTGCAGCGCGAGTATTCAAGAGCGCTAATGATGCCCCATAACTTATTAGTCCAACTGGCATATCAGGACGTTTCGCCAACCAATAGGGTGGGAGTCGTCGTGAAACAATTTCGCTTTTTCCATGCTGCGGCGGTGCGAATAGCATCATGTATTGTAATTCCCCATCCACCAATTTATCAATCTGAGAACAAACATCAACATGAAAAGGGTCAGCAATATAGTCTGGCCAAGTATGTTGCGTGAAATCCAACAAATGATTTTGCGCCCTTTCAATCACCAGTTTCTTTTCTGCAGAAACATTCGGAGGTTCAAGAATATCTAAATGATACTCTACTACAGCTTCAACCACCGAATCACTAAAAGGCAACATGAATTATTTCACTTTTGCTTCTATAATTTGGTGTATTTCTTTTTTCCCAGGAAGGAATTCGGCCTTAATCCTGTCAGCGTATACCCTTCTATCTTTCGCGTTTGGAATGAAAACAAATGCCAACTTGGTAAAAAGCGTTATTACTTGAACCAATTCAGCAACCGGTATCATTTGGTCATTCGCTTGCAACCACTTCTTTGTAGAGTCGGCGTTCTTACGCATGAACTCGGTGTTCTCGTAAATCTTATTCCAGATGAAATATTCTCGATTGGCAAGGTCTAGCAATTCGCGTATCTTCGAAAGTTCTTGTAGTGCTTTCCAAGTATCTAACTTCTTTTCCCCCAAAAAGCCTTCTGCCTTTTCTAACACTCTTAAGATTTCCGGTACATCAATTCCATGGGAGTCAAGGTCGTCAAGCATCAATTGCAATTGTTCAAAGCGCGCGCCCATGGCAGCTTGTTGCTCCCCCATTTCCCATAGTTTATTGTCCTCAAAAATACGCTCAAAGGATTTACTAATAACGCCAGCAATGTTGTATTTGGAGCCAGGAGGTCTTCCGCCGCCAGCGCCATGCATTCGGCATACTGGATAATCACCCACTGATTTGGAAAGACATCTACGATTTTCACCACATCCGGGACATTCCCATGACTTATCCCCTTTTGTAAATGGGTGTTTACATTTACGACATTTCTTAGTTCGTGCCTTGCATTGCGATTCGTCGGTTTCAGAACCAGACGCACTCTTATCCATAGCTTCTCACGCTTTACCCGCGCCGTACTAATACAGTGAATCGCATTGTACCAAACTTTTGAGAAAATAGTATGGTTGTTTTTAACACAAAAACCCATCTCACTGGGAAATGGGCGTTTGCGTTATTAGTCGATGCAAAAGGATTATAGCACATTAAAGACGAACCGCCAGGAGGAGGTCTGGCGGTTGTCCATAAGGAGAAGCCACATAAGCTTCTTGAAACCCAAATTAGTATAGCATTTTTGAATATGAATTGTCAAGCATCAAACATTGGTAATTGCACCCCTTGCTTTAGCCAATATTCCATTCGCTGATTCCCAATCTCAACGTATTCTTCTTCTAGTTCAACACCAGTAATATCGTCCCATCCTGCTTGAAAAGCCCCCACCATTTCAGATGATGTACCACAAAAAGGAATTAGGATTCTGCGTGGGGCATATTCGTCTGGGGGAAGTAGTAACGACGCGAGCCACTTAATAAGTGCGATTGGTTTCGCGGTTGGGTGATAAAAGCGTTTGCATTCAACGTCTTCACCATTCTCGTTCTTATGATGGGTGCTATCTATCCCTCCACATTTCTTGCAAGGTAAATGGTTAATCAACCCAGCTTCTTTTTCGGCAACTGCTGCCTTTGCCTGGTACTTGAATGGTTCTGTTTCTTCTAGTCGCTCATACATCCAATCAGCATTATAGAAAAATCTCGATGCGCCACCCGAATCGCCATAAGTTTGCGATCCTGGCTTTTCGTCACGTTTCCCCCCAGCATATCCCCATTCAGAATTTATCTTATGATGTCCACTAAACTTACCGCTTTTTAGTGTTCCCGTCTGTTCGTCAAGAGCGCGTACTGCGCACTCCTCAACACATTCGTGGACCGGCAATTGACCAGCTTCAATAATTTCTGTCTCGTATTCGTGTCCAGCCCCATCGCCAAATGGTTTTGCTCCATCTGTGAAACGGTTGATTGGATAATTATCTGCATCTTGATATCCTACTAATTGACAATCCGGGGAATGAGAAAGAGCAATGTTTGCAGGCCAGCGGCCGGTTGACTTTTGGGTTTTTGATGGTATACTATGTCCTATATTCAACGCCCCAGAAAGGACAAAGGAAAATGTCAAAAACAGGAAAAGAGCATCCTCGATGGAAAGGTGGGCGCTATCTAAATCGGGGTTATGTAATGATTCGAATAGCTCCATATAAATATAAGAGAGAGCATCGCCTTGTGATGGAAAAACATCTTGGTCGTCCTCTTGAATCCTTTGAATTAGTTCATCATATAAACGGGAACAAGCAGGATAATCGACTAGAAAATCTTGTGCTTTGTTCTTCCTCTGAACATACCCAGAATCACTGGAGAGAAAATCCAGATTTTTGTAATCATATAAAACGTCCACAAGCTGACTGCCATCCAAACCGACCTCATTACGCAAAAGGCTTTTGTCGTAATTGCTACATGGTTCAACGCCAGACTGTTTATTACAAAAAGAATAAAAAAGAGGTTGCGCGTAAACAGAGTATTTATCGCAAAACTCCCGAATATCGCGCAAAGAGGAATGCTTACCGTCGTGCGCGGAGACAAGCGCGGTCGAAATAAATCCGACACGCCCTTTTTCTATATTCAGCGCTCCCGCCCCTGTTTCAGTGATGCTGTCTATTGGTCTGCCCTCATACGGTTTCTGAAAAACACAAATCATTTCTAGTGCTGGTTTAAGTGCCTGCCTTCCATATCTGTGCCCCTCCCATGCGCGCGCAAGGTCTGTTGCCGATTCAGTAATATCATAATCTTTTGAATCAGGAGCCATGAATTTCACTGTCTCGTTACCCGTATTGCCAGCTCCATCATTAGCACGCCCAATCACTTTTCGTTCTGCCTCAATACGTTCAATAAGTGGCAAAAATTCATCAGATAAATCAAACATGGACTGTAATATTTTGTAATCTAACATGGTAGGAACACTTTTTCCTAATCGCCAGTTCCTAAATTGGGCACCAATACTTTCGGCATTTTTATAATGTGGAAAATGTTCAAACAAACGATTATAGCCTTTGCCACTCATGCCCCATCGCTCCCCAAAATGCTTAGCAAAGTTTTCAAACATTCCTTCGCGCGGCGCATTGCGGTCAATTTGAGAATCAATCCGTGTGGCTTTTGGGAATCCTGAAGAAAATAGCCAGCAGATAACCGGGTGTAGAATGTATCCAGCGTCCTCGAGTGCAACCGCCATTCGATGATAACCGCGTGTCCCAGCAAACGCCATTCCAAACGCACCTGGATAAAGCAATTTGCCAAGTGCGCGCCACGTCTCTGGTCTGAACGCAATATCTCCCCCATCCCATTTCTGGCCAAGGAATCCTGTTGAGGCGCGTTGATAAACACCGTCTGTGCCAAACTTGGCTGGCGCGCTTCCTTCCTTACCAAACCTCTTAGTAATAGTAGTTAGATGATAGGGGGGATCACAAAGGAGTGCGTGAAATAATGGCCCATCATACTTGGCCGCAAACTTGAGAATGTCATCGTGGATAATTCTATATTCAGTCAATAACTTACGCCCCCGCCTCCCCCATTCCAACTACCACTACTCATTGTGAACAGTATCCATACTAATTGAAGAATTGGTTTCAGCAATGGTTCGAAGAAAAAGTCGAGAAAATGATGCAGTAATAACGACAAGAACACCCCCACTGATAAACACCAAAGGAGCATGTAAGAATTTATCCGGGAGTTGGAGTCCATAATTGCGCGCCATCCATTGTATAAGATGGTCCGCATCAGACAATAGACCGATCCCCCCAATAATACAGACATGGAAAAATGCACTGCGGGTGAAGACATTTTTAATTCTCCTCATGGGTTAGTGTTCCTTTTTCGTACTCATAATTAGTTCTGGCATAGACGCTTTTTCCTTTTCCACTTGCCAACGAAGCTTACATGATGAGCAATAGATAACAAGCCAATTAATAAGATACTGCCACTTTGATAACTTCGCAGGTTCTTCGCAAACCGGGCAATAAAATTCAGACATAACTCGCTTCAGCCTCGCGCGCTTCTAGTGCATATTCATACGCACCTTCAACGGCATTTTTAGTATTGACAAACTTCCACTTTTCCAAATCTGTTCGGTAGATATAAACTCCCGGCATCCCATACAGTGCCATTTGAGTCGCACATCTAACACAGGAGAAATCATTGCGCGTCTTAGCAAGTGGATGATAAATGCCGTCGTGCAATTGAACACCCGCCACAAAAAGATTTATGCGTGGGAGCGTATCAGCAGAATAATGCTTTGCCAAGAAAACAATTGTTCGTTCTTCGGCGTGCGCGCAAGCGCCAAGCATTGAATGGGTCCTGGATTTAATGTCATCTCGAATACACTTTTCTTGACAAACCGTTGCAGTGTATGGCAGTGGTTGATTATTGTCTATGTGAATAAATTGATTATCAAGCACTGCAACACACCCGAATCCCATTTTCCTGCATGATGAAGACATCGCTGCAGAAAGACAAGCTTTATAAACCATTTCGCTATTTTTCATTTCACACTTCCTGTTAATTATACCATCACTTCATTCCGAAGGGACGTTGTTCTACCACATATCCAATACGCAAAAGATTGTGTTTCATTTCTGACGCGGGCAGGAAGATTCCAGGAATGAATGAGAATCACCGGTATAATTGGTTTATTAGCCAATATCCACCGCACTACTTCCATGCCGCTATCTTTCCGTCCACTGTCCACGTACACTTCGTTCCCTAAATCGTGGTCAAGAGATACTAAGTCATATTCATTCTCAGCTAGTTTATCAATAGTTTCTTTGGCTGTTTTGACAATAGTTAATTCGTGCCCATCATATAGAATTTTAGCGCGCTCACAACGCTCATTGTTGTCGTCCAGAAATAATACTCTATTCATTTTCTTCTCCAATGGAAGCATACGGCATTACATATCCAGGCTCTCTCTTGTTCCCGGCCATTATAATATCGTTCCCAATTTTCTTGAGCAAACGTGAAATGGTAACGCGTAAAGTTCCAGAAGAAATCCCAAACAAATCATCGAAATCTTCGTAAGGAACACGTTTACCAACATTACGCATGAAAGTTAGTAGTACCTGATACTCACGCATACTGACTAACACAAATTCGTCATCAATGAATACGCGCCCCCAATCCAAATCAATGATTATGTTCCCATTAATAAACTTGGTCATTTTACGCCTTTGATAATTATCGTGGGTGGTTTGAAAACACGTTCTACCTGCCTTGGCGTGTCTGAGGATTGATTTTCATATCAAACCTCGAATTATTTTCTCATACAGTAATGGCGGGACAGCGTTTCCTATACCCTTGCAGGCTAATGTTTTGTTCTCCGGAAGGATATAAGAGTCTGGGAATGTTTGAAAGCGTGCAAGCGCTCGTGTGGTCATGGATACAACCTTGCCTTGTGATAACCAAGCACGACTTTGCGCCTTGTGTGATGTAGCGGTAACTGTAGTCATAGGCTGGCTATCGTCCCTGATGGTTAGCTTGCCTCCTTGTCGTGAGTTTTGAGAATTTATAATAAACGCACGTGGAAACGTCCCTCCCTTTTCAAGAGTAGTTACTGTATGGCTTGGTTTATTATTGGTTATGACTCCACGCATTGGTTCTGCATCTTTTAAATTTGTATTGCCTCCACCCGCCATCAGAAATGCGCGCAATCCCAGTGGTATTTTCCTTGCGCGGAAACCTTGACCGATGATAAATGTGTCAACAACATCTTGGTAATTTTTTGGTAGGCGCGCTATTTGCCAAGGTGCGAATTGGCTTTCTGGCAATGTAGGAATTAGATCCTCAATTGCTTGATACCAGCCTTGCCACTTTTCCGGACTTGGGAATTGCGGCACCCAACCATCCCGTATTGCGCGCACTACCATGCGCTTGCGTGTCTGAGGCACCCCAAAATCGACTGCGTTCACGTGCGCCAGATCGTGCCAATACCCAAGCTGATTAAGCGTATCTCTTATCTGTGCCCAAGATTCCGAATAACGATATAGATAAACATTTTCTAGGGTGAACACTTTTGGCAGCATTGTTTTTATAAATTCAGAAATCTTGCTGCCCAGGGCAGCATCGTGCGGCGTTTCTGTAGCGCCTGCTTTTGCTATACTAAAATTGGGACACGGTGGAGATGCATGTAGTGCCCAAGTCGGCTCGTAATCTTTTGGGTTAATGTGCAGAATATCTGCAATCACCAATTCGTGATTTAAATTCTTTTGAGAAACCGATGCAATACTAGAGTCGTTTTCAAAGCCGCGAATGACTTTTACGCCGGCGGCCTCAGCACCAATATTTACTCCGCCAAACCCATCAAAAAGAACAGTTAAATCACGCTCCATTCAATATCCTCTCAGTCTCTAAAGATAAACCCCCTCACCGCTTTGCAAGAGTGAGGGGGTTTTTGTATCTCTAGGGCGTTGTTATGCCCAAGTAACCTTCATTTATTTCTGCCGTTTCAGCAACTTATTCCAGAGGCCGGATCCGCGTGCAAGGACAAGACCAAATAGAATTGAGTCAAAGATGTCGGCGTATTCTGCCACTGCCTCAACGTAGGACAAGCCTATCGCGTCGGCCAGGCGGACACCAAAAACAAAGCTGAGGATTGCGCCAGCAAGAAATGCCAGCACAGGCTTCAGCCATTTTGGGATTTGGATTTTTGGTCTACTTTGAGAATTACCCCAATAAATATTGGGTATCTCTATCAGGTTCTCAACAAGAAAAGCAATCGTTGCGATCTGAAGTAAACCTACAATAGCTTGGGAAGTATCCATTTGTAATTACTCCTTTATAAAACGTACCGAATAAAATTAGGGTGCAAGCGCATCACCTCCTTTTGACACATCCTCAGATTTGATTATGGCTGCATTATACAACGGATTTAGTTTTCTAATAGTTCGCGAAGAAGCACTAAATCGCGGTTGTAACGGGCAACCAGCTCACCATAATGTCTGATTGTGTTAGCCAAAGGGACAAGTTCAGGCACGACCTTGTCTTGGGCCTCGGTTGGAGGCTCGGGTACCCGTACATTCTCCAGGCGTTGATATACTGCTTCGATCAACCCTCTCGTTTGGTCCAAGCAATCTTCAAGAATAGCCATCTGTTCGGATACCTGAGATGCTTTTGATGACGGCTGCCCCGTAGGAGGTAAGCTTTGTGTTTTTTCCATTTTATTGCTCCTTTTCTAGTTAATAAGATCAGTTACTGCTCAATCACATCACCTCCTTTTGGGTCTGTTATCGTTCGTTTCCCCTTTAGTATTTGCGCAATTTCATAATTGGTTTTCCCGCTATACGAAAGCCTTTGGGCTTCCATAAGATCAGCGTTTATGGAAGCTGCGGCCCCGTTATAATGGCCTTCTTCCAGCGCCTCTCCGTCTGGATATAACTTCATCCAATCCCTCACTATCGCTAAGGCCAAAAGCATTCCCAGTTCTCTACTATCATCACTCATCGTTCATTCTCCTTTTAACAAAGCTGCATTATACAATATTTCGTCACGCTGCGCATTAGTTAGATGATTGAGTACCATGTCTTTTCGCTTGACAGAGCTGAAGTTTGTGGATAGGCGCTTGTTGGGTTTCTTGGGCTTATCCTTGAAAGTTTTCTTGTGCAGCTTCAGTATGGCCAGCAGGAATATCTTGCCGGGCTTTTCCATCTTTTGATGGTGTACCTGGTGGGTGTACTTATGGCCCCATCCGGGATCTATTGTTCTGAGTTCACGCAGATGAGTAGTGATCGTTTTGTACGTGTCACCTATGCGGTCAAGGGGCAGGGCGAAGTGCCTGAAAAGATCGTCTAGCATGGAAGTGAAAAAGTCGGGGTCGTAGGGCGTGTTGTGTTCTTTGCTCATAGTTCCTCTTTTAGATGCTGCTGGTGGCGCAGAATGGCCTTCTTACCTTTTCTGACCTATGTTTTGTGGTGGTTCAGTATGGTTCCGCCATTCAATATCCCAACCGTCCCCTTTTGTGAGTTTGGCGAAGCCGAAAATAAGGAATGGATATATTTCTGCGACTCCCCTAAACTTAGCGCGGGAATCTCGGTGGCTTGGGAGTTTACGCATCCCTTTTACTTCCATGATTATTATTCTAGCATCTTGAAGGATGTGTAAAAAGTCGGGCTTGTACCAGCCTCCGGGGACGTGAAAGCGGAGAGGTTCGTGGTAGGTTCTTATTACGGGGCTAAGTAGATCATGCATTACTACTATTTCGCCAACCTGTGCCCATTTTTCTTCCACCTTGCTGCGGTACACGGGTGTTAGGTTTTCAATTATTGCTTTAGCTAGGTATGGATTTTCGGTCATTTGGTTTGTGCCTCCTCCATAAGTTTGCGTACACCGCTTCTATTTACAGGTGCATCTGCGCAATTGCACTTGCTCCGACCAAGCGATTCGTCAGTCACGCAATTGCAGTTCCATATTCCATCAAGCAGCGCAACCGCCTCTCTAAGGGTTTCTGCGCGGGTATAAGATTTTACTTTCTCGGTATACTCTGCCAATCCAATCATCTATCACTCTCCTATTGGTTCTTCGTTTTCGCAAGATGCTTCCAGCAGTTCATCGGCCGATAACTGAATAAACTGAAGAGGGTATCCTATTGCTTGTGCCACCGCATTAATTTGTTCCCCGTGAATGGCACAACAAAAGGCCTCGTTTCGCCCTGCCCAGGTATACCTAAATATAGCTACTTGTTCACATTTTCTTTTTTCCATTTCTCTTTTAGCCAGCATCGTCTACTTCCTTTTTCCCTTTACTTGTAAGCTCAAACTTATACCAAGGATAGGGTTCGTCTAATAACTTTATCATTCCATTATCTCTCAAAAAGGTAAGCGACCCGCGAAGATTTGCACTATCGCCCATATCCCAAGCGCTTACTAAGGGACTTTTTGTCAGTACCATAAGAACTTTGGTCGGATCACCCTGCTCTTTTTTGCTCAAGTCTGCTACTGCCCCTGAGAAGCTATCAATATGTATGCTCATTCGTCTACTTCCTTTAGGGCATTTGCAGTTCCACACCAATTATGGTGTTCGCCTCCTTTTATAGCACCACAATTTGGACAATAAAAGAAATCTTGGCTTCCCTCATAAGGTCTTATCCACTCCAACCGCCTTATCACCTGTTCCAACTTCTCCACTTTGGCCTTAGCGACCTCTACCTTTGCCCATCTGTTCTTTGCAATTATCTCCAAGTCACTCTCTCGCTTTAGGGCTTCGTCTTTCCCCTTTTTTATTTTGTCGAACCCCTCCAAAACTAGATTTGCACTTGTTACTAACGAGTTGTTAACAGTCTTTTGCTCGGAAAGTGCCTGCCTGGTTTTGGCAAGCTCAGCTTCGAGATTAGCTATCTTAGCTTTTCCCTTATCTACTTCCTCATAACCACATTTTCTACATTTCCATCCCCTTATATCATTATGGAAGGCAAATATCCCTCCACATCCATCATGCTTGTTTTGATCATTCACCTTTATTTTCCTTCCACCATTTTTCAACAGCCTCTTTTACCTCTTTTTCTTGCTCAACAAACCTAGGATTTTTTTGCAATTCAACTACGCGTTTATTTTTCCAATTGAGCGCTCTTTTGCCTCCCCGATAATTACATCTACCCAATGGAGACAATCCACAATGGCCATCGGGCAAATGTCTATGCAGACGCAAGAAAAAGTCTACGTTCTTGCCAGGAAAGTCTTTAATAATTACTGTTTTCAGTTTATGCTTTTTCGCCACGTAACACCTCCAATAGGGCTAATGTTTTAGGAAGCCATCCCCATCTGCGATCCCTTTGTATGTCATAAATTGCCCATTCGCTCATACCATACATTGCCGTCCTTATACATTATCGGTTCGGGTCGTCTACAGCTCATTCTTCCATCTCCTGTAAGATACGGTCTAAGCGTTTTTCAAGTTTATCAGCCAACAGGGATACTTCTGAATATTTGCTGCCCAATAATCCGCCTTTTTATCAGCTAATTTATACGCTTCCCACAACACCCTCGGTGTCAAGCTCACTCCTGCGATTTCTAAGGGAGGTCTACACATGCTTTTGCGCCTGCCTTTCAGTCAAAAATGTGACTATGCATCTAGTGGTCTTCGCGTACACAGGATAATAAACAACCCCATTATATGTCAATTTATAAAGACGCCTTGAAAGCGATTGAATATTCAATAATTTTCCGCGCCCACCCCTTATCATTTCTTTCATCGTCTCAATATCAAACGACGTTATCCCGGCTCCATAACGCATTCTCGCACGACGTAACGCATGTTTGTCGTGGGGATGCTGCCTCTTAAATCGCTTCTTCTTTTTCATTTCCTCGTATATGTATCAAGTTGTAACACTATTCTAATCTATCTGCTTGTCTTTTGTCAAGCCCCATTTCCTTTTTGGGGGATTTTTATGGGAATTGGGTAGATGATTATAAGAAGCATGGGGTTAGCCACCTTTATTTAAAAAAAATGGAGGGCTTTCAAAACATCGGCTAAATAAAATAAAGCGGTTTCTCTTGACAAACTGCATTGCATGGTATATAATATGTGTAGTGGAGAAACCAGAAAAGTTATAAATAGGAGAGAAAAATGTTGATACGATTGAATAAGATTGGCACAAAGGTTTTGAAATGGCTAAAAGAGCGTGGCGCAAGCACGGATAATGCGCGCCGCATTCTGCAAGCACTTCACGTTCGAGATGGATTTATTGAGGTTGCCGATGGCTTCAAGATTTTTGCAGCACCTACCCCCGAAGGCTTTGAAGAAGTCGAACAAGGTGCGCTGTTGAGTTTTGGCAAAATCCCGGCAGGTGACAACATCTTGGAACCCGAAAAAGTGGACGGCGAATTCCCTGACACCGATGAATTGATAAAGGGTATAGTAGAAACCGAAAATCAAGAGGGCGCAATCGTTATTGGTTTGAATAGCCGATATTTGCAAGACTTTTTAGTAGGCTTGCCGAAAGGCGAAGTTGTCAAATTTACAATAAGTGGCACTCATCGCCCAATTCGCATGGCAACTAATGTTGAAGGAAACAATCCACGCTTTGGTGTACTAATGCCCATGCAAATAGTTGCCAATGCCGAGTTTTACAATCCTTACGGGTTAGATGAAAAAGCTCCCACCCCCACCGTTCACCATTCTGAGAATAATGGAAAAGGTGACGAAGAACCTTCTTGATTACAACGTTACCATGCGGAAAAGGTAGCGATGTACAATCAACCCGCTGGCAGTAAGCCGAGTTGTTGTTGGCGAGCCAATCACTAGCGCAATTAGTCCAGCGGGTTGGTGAAAATAGCATAGGAGAAAATCGCAAAAATGATAAAGATAAGTAAAAAACCAGGGCCTGATATTGGGTATGATTATGATAAGCTACCTAAATATACAAAAGAAGAGTTGAAACTATTTGGTGAACAACGTCGACGTGAGTATAATGCCCGAAAAGCAGAAGAGGAAAGAGAGCGCGCTTGGACTCATATAGGCTATCGAATCGGAGAATGGATTATTGAAGAAATTAGAACCATTCCAATAATTGAAATTCCTGGTGATATATTAGCTGACCTTTTAGATGAATTGGATAATAGCATATGAAGCAAATAACGAGTGTTGAAAAAGTAAAAATCAAACAGAAGTTGTTAGATATAATCACAGACCGGGAAATGAGCAAGAAACTAATTTGGAAAACATGGCAACGTAAGACATATAAATTCACCAATATTGATAAAGATGTGATCCTTGATTTACTCGACGAACTGGTCGATGCTGGCTATTTGAAAATTGTGCGAAGGACCAAGAAAGCCACTGTATTGAAAAGAGGCAAATAATGGTAACCGCAAAAGAAGTCATGGGCATTTTGGGTGTATTGAAAAACGCGTGTGTAGACGCGGGATTTGTGAAAGACAACTTGCCTGAGTTTGGCGAACACTTTGATATCGAAATTTCGGCACGTAGCGCGCGTGAATTAGACCGAGTTTCCAGAGGGCTTTCCGACATCAATGAAGTCCCTGGTCTACCAATTAGCACATGGCAAGCATCGCATATTCTCTGGGTAATTCATCAAAATTGGTATAATACAGAAGTACCTAATGGTGCTGAATTTGTAATACGATCTATTAGTGAAGTAGAGGCGTCGATAGTTTGCGACCTTTTAAACGCCGTGAACGAGGCAATGAATGAATTTAGCAGATAGAATGACGCTCGCATATTGGGTAGTGCGTCGGGAAAATTGGTTAATGAATATCCAGGCACCTAATTCATTCGCGGCTTGTAATGGATTTACAACACTACTAAAAGAGTTGGAACCTAATGGGAAAAATCTTCCGTCCTCAGCAGCCCAAGCGGGTGCTACACGCGGTTATGATTATCGCGTTGCTACAGCGCGCAAGTGTGTTTGAAATGCAAAGGCGTTGGCAAAGATTTGGTAATGGCGCGCTTTACTACAAACCCCTGTGATAATTGCGGAGGTATGGGCGCGTTTATAACAGCACAGGAAATTGAAAAAGGTTATTTTATAGGAGATAAGAATGGCAGGTGCTGAAAAAGATTTGATAATTTTAATTGAGCAAGGGGTTTTCGAAATAGATAAAAACGGTTTTATATATAGAAACAAATCCCGTAGAGGCAATCGTTTAATAAGAATTGAAAAACGGCGCGCAGAACATGGAACAGGTTCGGGATATTTGCAGATAAGAGCTACTGTAATTCCTTATGGTAAACGCATTTACGCTTCGGCGCATCGTTTAGAATGGATTATTTATTAATCATAAAAACGGAATCAAAAATGACAACCGGCCTCAAAATTTAGAATTATGCACTCATTCTGAAAATATCAAACATGCCTACCGTATTGGATTGAAAAATCAAGACGGGGAAAAGAATCCGAATGTAAAACTAAGCAATAAAGATGTGGAAAAGATTAGAAATTTATATTCGTCTGGGGATTATTATCAACATGAAATAGCAAGTTTATTTAGTGTATCTCATCAAACAATTTCCAGAATAGTTCGAGGAACGCGAAGAAAATCACAAAAAGGTGTTCTGAGTCAAAACAATCGCCGTGATTGCATGGTAAGAGATAAGAGAACAGGACAATTTGTTCGCAAGCGCCCCCTAAAATTCAATCAATCCCAGACGACCTAATGATTAGAGAGTATCCTAAATGAAAACATATCGCGACTATTACAAAGCAGATATCAATGAGCTTACGATCCTAATCTCTGATTGGTGCAAACGAAAAGGCTTTGACACGCCTACAACCATCTGGCGGATATTATCATTCGCGTTTTACAACTCGTAGGTTCATTAGAAGCACATGTGGACATGAAAGACGAGATTGCTGCAAAAATGGAAATCAATGAACAGCGACCAAGAAGACACGGCAAAAAAACCAGTCTCTAAAAGCTTTATAATCATCACTCTCCCACGCTCTGGTGATGATCCCCGCGATCTATTGAGAATGCGGAAAGTGCATGGATTACTAATTAATAATCCCGGTGTTGATAGATTCTTCTTTGAAATTCCAAATGATAAAGAGGACGACATTACCCAAATAGAATTCCCCAATCAAACCACTACCGTTGACGACGACTTATTAGAAAAACTCAACAAGATAATTGGTAATGAAAACATATCTGTAATTCGATAATGCAAATTGCAATTTATGGGTTATAATATGTTCGGAGGTACCCATGACAACTGAACAAATCAACCACTTGGCTGATGAAAAGAAAATGTTATTTAGCACGACTGAGGTGGGAGAACAACTTGGCATTACTCGCATCACAGTAGTGTGTCATATCAGAAACAAAAAACTCAAAGCCTCAAAGCTTGGGCAAGTTTATTTTATTGAGCGCGCTAGTCTAAAAGCATTTATTGAAAATCGGCGATCACCAGGAAGACCAAACTGGAAGTTTGAAGCTTTCTGCACAGCTAATGGAATAAGCGGTCAACTGAAAAAGGATTTCAAGAAAGCTGTTGATGAATATCTCAAAGGTCTTACAGAACGATATCCTGACAAGAAACGAATACGCATTATCACTGAACAGCTTGAACAGGTTTATAGGCAATTCAAAGAAGAAAACATAGTCGCATCATAAGTGGAAACCGCTTTAGTAATTACCGATGGGATAAACCGTCGTAAATGCGATTGTAAGTTCTTTGAAATAACGGGGGTGCAAAACAAAGGGGATGAATTCTGGGCACGAAGAGATTTTTATTGTGGGAATTGTGGTTTTGACAATGTTGGAATTGGGGGAGGTATTCATATTTACCACCGCGATATATTTGAGTTGAATATTCTGGAGCCGTGGGGACTAAACGATTGTGAGATTGGTGATAAATTTCAACATCTATTGGTAAGCTAGGTTCACCGTTTTCAAGTTCTTTTGCGTGTACATACGAATCATCGTGTCCCCATATTTCAGTATCTGGAATCATGTACTCTTCGAATCTTTCTCTAGTTGAACTACAGAAACCGAAGTGATTGGCATAAGTAGGCGCCTTGAAATTTGGAAATCCCCATGGCGTCATTGTAGCCCAAAAATTTCGAAAAGTTGGAGTATAGGAACGCAACTTTATATATTTGACGTTTCCGAGTAATGGTAATTCACCCAATGAACCATCGTCCACCACAATCACTTCGTAATTATCGTAAGTCTGGTTAAGAAAGAACGGTAGACTTCTAGGGAACTGTTCCCTTCTGTCGCCATAAAGTGTGAGTATAAGACTGACCTTCATTAATGAAAATCTTCTAGCCTCAAAACTCTTTTGTCAAGCGATTCCAAGCTGAGTGGCGGAGGTGGGGGCGCAGGTGTTGAAGTATCACCCCAATCGAAATCAGCAATCGTGTCCCAATAGCCTTGGCCCACTGCATGTTCCCAAGACCAAAAACCAACGCCTCTTAATTCCATATCTTTGCAAGCTTGCATAAAGTTGACCAACTGAGCAGTAGTTGGTTTCCAACTTCCTTCTTGAGCAGCTTCACCAATTGGAATAAAGGGGGCCGGATGCAGGCTTTCTAATTCATTGACGGATTGGCGAAGTTGAATCTCTGGTCCATTAGGTCGATAATCTTGCTGCCAATACATTTGCTGCGCATGATAAACATTCCCGTTGAAAAAACTGTTCCATGGGAAATCAAAATGATAGCTTGGATATCTATAAGTACTTAACCCAATCGGATAATCGTTGCCAAGTCCGATGCGTAAATCTCGCATATAAATAGCAGCATTCTCAACCGAGCGTCCACGCTTATACTCGCTTTCGGGGTCCAGGATTAGACCACTGCTGAAGGCCTCGTACTTCTTAGCAACTTGTAGGGTTATGCGCGCTTCTTGAGCAGCTTGGGAGATATAAGAAATGTTGAAACTTATCCGTGCTCCCTTCTTATTGTAAACAGGGATTTTTCGCACCCAAGTACCATACAAATAGCCCCACAAATAAACCTCGATTCCTCGATTAGTGAAGGCTTCAAGAAAATCAAAAAGGTAAGATTTGTTTAATGAATATTCGTAAACACCATCCCATGCTTTCATAAAAACCCATTTGAGGTTCGCATCAACAGCTCTCGTGGCAGCAGCAACGGCGTCTCCACCATCTGCTTGGGCAAGGTGCCACATGTACATTCCTTTTCCTTGAGGGATCATCTCTTTCTCCTATTTCACATGGTTCGCATTCTAAATTGGGGTAACATTAATACTATGGCTCACATTACTTAAAAGGGTAACATCATTATTATGGTTCGCATTGCATGATGGGGTAACATTAATATAATGGCTCACACTACTTTAAAGGGTATCTTTGATTTTTAGGCTCACATCTTAAAAGAGGGTAACATCATGCGATAGGTTCACATTCCCTAGTAGGATAACATTATTATTATGGTTCACACTAGGTGAGAGGGCAACATCTAGCATTAGGTTCACAAGTTTGATTTGGGTAACATCATCAAATGGTTCACACGCGCCTTTGGGGAAACATCAGCCACCGATTCGTATAATATTTTTGGGTAACATATGATAAAAAACTCACACATCTTTTCTGGGTAACTTCTGTCAATAGGCTCACATTTATAAATTGGTTATCATAGTATTCAGGGTTCACACTTAAGGATAGGTCATCAAATTTTGAGTGGTTCACACACTGAATCTTTGGGCAACAAGTTTATTTGGTTCACACTAGTACTTTGGGCATCAAAAATTCTTCTGGCTCACATCCTATAAACGGAGAACATTTTGAGATTGGTTATTATTATATCACACTGATCTTGGCTGGCCATCCGAAATCTTCCCGTTTCAAAAGATTCTCATGGCCAAGATATTCTTCAACATACAAGTTGCGAACTGGTAATCCGTCAATAGCGCGCCAGACTTCCCACAAGTGAGACACAAATATCTTTTTCATTTTCCGCATTGACGCTAAATGAATATGATTCTTGGTCCATTCTTTGTTAGGCTCATCGGTTCTTTCATTGATTTGTGAAGTCCACTTTTTGCCAGTTCGGTTCGCTTCATAATATGTCTTTGCCGAATAGTAGATGTCTGAATACGGTGATTGGGATTTGAGAAAGCTACCAGCTATTTTATGCATAATTGTTTTAAGTTGATTATTGTATTTAAGCTTTTCGCCCTTTCTACGCCGATCCGCTTGCCCATTGGTGACACCAAGTCCAGAAAAAGTCCAAAGCTGACTAACTGTATTGGACATGGAAATATCAACCTGTGCTAGTAGCTGAGCAGCAAGATTGAAAGAAATGCCTTTTATTCCTACCATGAGCTGTACAATTTCAAATCTTTCGGCGATTTCCTTCATTTCTTTGACCGCCTCATCTTCCAATTCCTGGAAAGTATCTAGCCAATAGTTTAGATTATCAATCCGAGTCGGTGAAGCGATAGCAATTCCGCGTTCAATAGCGCCGAGCCTATTTGATTCGGCTATGCGCAATCTTTGAAGTTGCCCAGCTTTTTTTGCCAACTCTGTGATCGCTTCTCGCTCCAAAGAATTTCCATTAACTCTCTTGGGTGTTTTTGTCTTCGTTGCCATTATCTTTATTCTCCTTTAGAATTCTCTCGATATTTTCTTTGCAAAAATCGAACCCATCCACAAATTGTGGGCTTGGAAATTTGATGTCGGGGTTATAGTCACTCAAAAAGTTTAGTATCTTGCTTATCTTGTCCTGCTCAACGTGAAATGGTAATTCATCCCCTTGAAAAAATGCGATTATTTCGGTATCAGTACACATTATCGCTTGCTTGCCCAATTCTGTTAACCTAACAGTCCGAGAACTTCTGGTTTTGATTGTGATAAGCAATTTGTTTGATAAACTAGTTGTCCAATGATGAATTTGAGAAATGGAGGGTGGGCTTCCTGGACTCCCGATATATATTGCAATCTCTTTGAAAGTAGGTCCATACCCTTTCTCTTTCCAATATTGGTTGATAACCCGCAACGCCTGAACCATATGAGAAGCTTTCATTTCGCGCTCTTAAGAATATCTTCTAAGAGTTTTATGTAAACAACAACTGGGTCCTCATCGGTTAATAAGTTCTCAAGTGGGATTTTATAAAACTTTGCGGCTTTAGTAATTTTAACCTTGAGTTGTTGTTCGTAATTTGGGATACGTTTATTCTTGGCCTTGCGTAAAAATTGACCAATCGTTGGCTGAGTTTTCCAACTTTTGAATTTGAATTTTCCAGCACTATCTTTTTCTATTATGGCTGGGAACCATTCGGATTTCAAGCGACCAATGTCTCTTCCAATTCCCCACACCCTTGCAGCGCGCTTGATGCCACCAGTCACAATTTCTTTGGCTTTGTCTTTGTCTTTCCCGTTTTCTTGGCCAGTGTCTGACTTGGAAATCCATTCGCCAGTAATGGGATTGATAATCTCAATAGTGGTAGTGGTGAAAGTCCCTTCTGTTCCGTGATGTAGTTTCCAACCAAATGCACCACACACACTATCTAACCTGTCGGTTACAAATTCCCTGGAAAGATATGGGAATGCGAAAGCACCTTTATCTGTGATGCGTCCAGGCAAGAAAGATATTTGGTCTTCTGGGGTGATAGCTTGAAGTTCTTTAATTATTCGGTCAAGGTTTTTTGGTTTTTCATTCTCCATAATACGACCTCCAGTCGCTAATTGATTTTCCAAATTCTAGCATCAACGTTCTGTTTTGTCAATATGCAGTTGACACATCGTTTTTTATCTGCTATTATTACTTAAATCACAATGGATTTGGGAACTTGTCGAAACCTTACCCTACAGGGTTTTTCCGCTTCGACAAGCTTGTTGGCCACGCCGAGGAATCCCGCGCCCGTAGGCGTGGCTTCCCAAATTTATTGTGGACTTATCTTGTCGAGCTGGTAACTATGCGAAAAATGTGGCGTCCTCCAACGTATTCCAAACACTCCGCTTTCTAAACTGTGATAGACTCCATTCTGTTGCCGTGGATATCGCTATACCTGGTTGCCGGTTCGACAAGATAAGGCGTTTAAAACTAATTGGAGAAATTGATGTATCTTTACGTTATGCAAAACGAACATTATTACAAAATCGGAATTAGTAAAGAACCTCTAAAAAGGCTCGAAAACATAAAAAACGCAAACCCAAAAAAAGTAATATTGATTATTACTCTTTTTGTTCCTGAGCCAATAGTGTCAGTTAAATTTCTTGAAGAATTTTTGCATAAACAATACCAAATACAAAGAGGAAGAGGTGAATGGTTTGATTTCAGTGGTGGTGAATTACGCCTACTTGTACATGATCTCCTAATAATGCAAAAGGGTTTTGTGTCACTCATGTCGTTGGTGCGTTATCCACAACCGCTACTCAATTTTTGGCAATCTGAAACAGAACAAGCGATATGGCAAGACGAAGCTAAAAAAGAAGGTTGGCTATAATGAAAAAAACTTGGTTTAAAATCAAAAGGGGATTACTAGAACCAAGACATCGTTTAAAAATGGGCGTCAAAATTTGGCTTTTTATGCATATGATTGACCGCGTTGATTGGGAAACTGGAATCATTCTTGAATGGGTGGACCAAAGTGAGGCCGACACTCTCCAAATGCCCCTTAGAACTTTGCGGCAACAAAGAAGCCAGCTTGAGGATGAGGGTTATATAACCTGCGTTCAATTAAAACACCATCAAGAAATAACAATTCATAATTGGACCAATCCTCGCAAATATGATGGGGAGGTCTATAATCCTAAATCTGAGGGTGACATAAACTTGCAACCCTCAGAAAAAGAGGTCAAGGGTCACATCAAGGGTTACAATAAGGGTACACCCAAGGTTCTCACTAAAATGAGTACTCCTACATCTAATTCACATAAAACAAATCAAACAACACAGATTGTTATTTCTTCTAAAAAAGTAGAGGCTTGGCTTAAAACAACAAAACGAGATTTAAAAGCAGAGATGCCTAAAAACGCTTATGATGAATATGTTTCCGGTATTGAAATAATAAACTTTACTCCTGGCGAATTACTTGAACTAGGGGTAAAAACCCCGAAACAACGCGATTGGGGGAAAAGCAGATTGGCAAAAACTTTCGAAAGACATCTTGGAGGAATTGGTGTAGACGAAACGGAAGTAAGGTTCTCAGTTTATAAAGAGATGGTATGAATTCAGACATAAAAAAACAGATTGACAAATTAGGCTCATCACTTGAGCGCGCATTCGATACACAGTTTCAAAGACTTGGGTCTGATCTGCCTACTCCAGAAAAAGGGTATGTTTTCCTTCCTGACCGAAAATTCCATTTTGATGTAGCGTGGCCAAAAGTGAAAATCGGTGTCGAGCTTCATGGCGGCACAAAGGGCTACCCCATTATTTGCCACCAGTGCAGAAAACCTGTCAAAGCCATAAAGAAAGATGGATCAATAGGAAAACAAGTTTCTATTCCTGGACATCATGCTAGGCGAAACCGTTTCAATTCTGACCTTGAAAAAATGACCCTGGCACAATTGGATGGTTGGATAGTTTTGATATTTGACCATGATGATGTTTTTGCAGAACCATTTTCGATGGTCGAAAAAATAAGAAAAGCTTTTTCCCTAAGAAGTTATTGGAATAAAGAATTGGTAGAATTATCCCCGCGCGAGACAGAAATACTTCACATGATAGCTGGCGGACTGACCGGGGAAAAGATAGCAGAATATTTTGATTGCGGCTCATTCACCATATCCAAACATGTTGCGAATCTTGTTGATAAATTTGGTGCCACAAACCGAACATCAGCATGTGTTATTGCGGCTGCATGGGGGCTATTAGACTATTCAAAAATCCCATCTGTAATACAAATTTCTGACAAATAAATAAAAACCCCGGCAACCTGAGGTATGCATGTATTATACAGCAATTTGCCAAATTGTCAACCCCCAAATATAATTTGTCACTCAAAGAATGCCTCCACATGACGCGGTAAAGTTCTAGGCATCCCATATCTATATAAATTTTCAAGTCGTGTCCAGTATTCGTTATCCTGGCTATATCTATCTTGCCAAATATTTCCGTACTCAAAAAATTGTACGTTTTTAAATCCTCCATCCCAATAACGTGTTCCAATCCAATCTATTTGAGGGGATTTAAAGCTGTCATAACCTCTCAAATCCACTGGCATATCTAAAATGGATGCATCCACAATTTCCAAAGCAATTAGATAAGTAAGCCAAAAATTCATAAGTTGAAAATTCGTATGTGGTGCAATCATCCCTCGGATATAATCTCGTCCTCTCCCCAATTCTTCTGGAAAATAGATATTTGAAAGTGCATAGACAGGTGCGTATTGACAACCACCCCAACATAACGCTTCTTGTTTTATAGATGTGGGTTCTCCCCATATATTGGTCGGCGGGTCCCAGCCTCCAGCGCCAGCGTTTTTGAAGCCAAGCTCAGCGCGCATCTTAATATTCCACATTATATAATATCTATCATCGAAACTCCCCGGAGCTTCACCCATGGCTACGCGAGTCATCACCATCGCATCACTCTCGGTCATCATATAAGTATTTATAGAACCATCACCTTTGCCCCATATTTCACAGGTTGTGATCGTGAACTGTTCTAATAACTCAATCCCTATCATCTCTTCAATTGGTGAAAGCTCAGACCAATTATAACTACCTTGGCACACACGATCATCAGCCATAGCAGGTGCGTTGAATAAAAACAACAATATCGGTATCAAAAATTTATAGGTTATTCGCATAAAGAGAAATGATTAGCCCCCGAAATTACTTAATCCTTTTGTGTTCATAGCTTTCTCCTATTCTTAATGTCTGGCATTCTACCATTTATAGGTATGAAAAGCAAGCACTTATTATGATAAAATTCATGGTGTTTTTATAGTATACAAAATCATTTGTTTTGCTAAAATGTTAAATGGCAAAGTCAATTTTGGAGTTTTTATGGATGATTTAACTATCAATGAAACGATTTACCATCTTAAACAAGAAGACCCTACCCTAACTTGGGATGAAGTTGGGGAAGCTGTTGGACTAAATGGAGAAGCAACAAGAAAAAGATATGGGCGATACGAATCATCTCGACAAGCACAAGAATATTTTAAACAGACTGGGGAGAATTCAGCAGAGTCATCAGCAATAGGATACAAAGCTCTTACGGTAGAAGACCATATAAAGATTTTCAATATTGATACCAAGATATGGCAAATTGAAAGGCCATTAACAAACACATGGCCAGTAGCCATGAAGTTGACCGAAAAAGATTTGACCTATGATGACGGAAAAGCAAGTGGCACGATAAAATCAGACGGGATGCCAACCGTTGTAACACTACATCAACTCAAAGTGTTTTGGCGACGAATAGAACCGATTGCCATTCGTCCAGTTCTTCACCTAATCAAATCAGCCGATTTCAAAATATTGAAAAAACCAACACCGAAAAAGACTGGTGTAGGACACGCACTTATATTGGCAGACCCTCAATTTGGTTTTTGGAAACAGAGCATACACTATGATGGGGGATTAATCCCGATGCATAGCCGTGAAAGTTTAGACATTGCACACCAAGTAGCTGCTTACCATATTGATAATTATGGAAAATTTGATGTAATAGTATGGCTTGGAGATATCGGTGATTTCTCTGCTTGGTCCACCAAGTTTATAAAACACCCCAATTTCTTAATGACCACACAACCGGCCATTATTGAAGGACACTGGTGGTTACGCCAATTTGCAAGCCTTGGTTCACCATGTAAGATTTTGAGTGGTAATCACGACATACGCCCTGAAACACTTTTGAAACTTCACATCCTTGATGCCTACGATTTGCACGCTGCAGATAATCTTGGTGGCTACCCCTTGATGTCAGTTCCAAATATGTTTGGAATGGCTGACCTTGGTATTGAATATATTGAAGATTACCCAGATGGGCAAGTTTGGCTAAACGGTGGATTTGCTTGTGAGCACGGTGACGTGGCCAGGGCTGGAAGCGGAGCCACTACTGCCAATTTAGCAAAGGAAAGAAACCATTCTACTATCGTGGGACATATCCATAAAATAGAACGTGCTACTAAAACGTGGTGGACGCGCGGAGATGATGGGGGTAAGAAAGCCGTGATAACACGCCAATTTTCGCCGGGGTGCCTTTGTACATTAGATAATGTGCCTGCCAAAAAGAGCCGACAGAACTGGCAACAAGGAATGGCAATCGTAGCGTTTGAGCGAGGAATGAACAAGATGGGATTTCAATGCAATCTAATTGACATGGTGAATGACCAAGCATTTTATATGGGGAAGCTTTTCAAAGCGCGCAACCAGAACAATAAACTTGATAAATACCTACAAGAATCTTTGAGAAAAATAAAATAGTTGTTTGCCTCTTGACAATTTGCATAGGCGGGGCTATAATTTTGTGGATTGGAGAGACGCATAATGGCAAAGAAATTAAATACCCACCAACTTTTAATTGAATATCATGACCACCCTGATTATCGCATAATCGCGCCATTTGCTGCTGGTCTTGCCAAGCAAGGCAAAAACAAAGAGCAAATTTTGACAATCATTAAAAAGGATTTTGGGGATACGGAATTGTTGCCAACCATGGCAACTAAATCACGCCCACTTACAATATTTGGTGAAATTGGAAACCAAATTCCGCACAATGCATTGGACCAAATGCACACCGCGCTTCGTATACCCCCGGCGACAAGAGGCGCGCTTATGCCAGACGCTCATTATGGGTACAGCGTACCAATCGGTGCAGTTGTTGAATTAGAGAATGCCATTTCGCCAGCATTCATCGGATACGATATTAGCTGCATGGTCATGTTGACTGTTCTTGAAATTCCGGTTGATAAATTTTATGGCGACATTAAAAACATTGCAAAAATCCTTCGCAAAGAAACCGCTTTCGGCCTTGGCTCTGAATTTGAAAAACCACGCAATCATCCTGTTATGGAAGATTCTAGATGGGATGACACAAACATCCTAAAACAACTAAAGTCGAAGGCGCACAAGCAACTTGGGTCCAGCGGTGGAGGGAATCACTTTGCGGATATCGTTACTGGTACAGCCTTAAAAGACGTTGCTTGGTTTCCGGTAAAAAAAGACAAGCAATTTGTAGCCCTTATGACCCATTCTGGAAGCCGAGGGGCAGGACATAAAATCGCTACTCATTATGTGAAACTTGCCGAAAAGGAAACGAAATTCAAAGCGCGCAAAATTCCAAGAAACTATGGCTGGTTAGAAATGGATACGGATGCTGGTCGAGAATATTGGAGCGCTATGCATCTAATGGGCGATTATGCGTATGCCAATCATGAACTTATTCACCATTACTTTTCAAATTCGATTGGAGCAAACCAAGTTGTACAATATTGGAATAGGCATAACTTTGCATGGCACGGCTCTTTATCGGGTACAACAATTCTTCATCGGAAGGGTGCAACACCAGCCGTTTCAGGGCAACCCGGTATAATCCCCGGCACAAGTGGAACACCAAGTTATTTTGTGCAAGGGCTTGGAAATGCAGAAAGTTTGTATTCGTCAGGTCACGGCGCTGGCAGACCTTTCTCAAGAACAGAGGCAAAGAAACGACACGATCCAACACTATTCAAAAACCAAATGGAGGATATCCTTCACTTTGGTATTGCACCAGACGAAGGTTTTGAAGCCTACAAAGATATTGAAGATGTGCTTAGTATTCAAGACGGTATCTTGCTAGAAAGAATTGCAAGACTAGACCCGCGCGTGGTAATCATGGGCGGAAAATCAGACGACGGAGATTAGAATGCACCCAAGAATATTCGGAAATGATGGCGATAGCGACGAAGCAGTTTTACCAACCGCAAACCCTTTTGCGCCAGCACCTTTGACTGTCGAAGCGGTTGATAACCACATCCATTTTTATTCAGGTGTTGACAGTGACCGATGTTTAGCGCTCATGCGCGCAATTCGGGAAACTGACAACCGACTACGCAATGAGTATATTTCGCGCGACTTGCCAGATAATCATCCAATGACACCCATCTGGTTGCATATCAGCTCATTCGGCGGAAGCGCGCTCGATGCTTTTAGCGTGGCGGATCAACTCAAGACAATAAAAACGCCCATCTTTTCTATAGTAGATGGGTACTGTGCAAGCGCAGGAACATTGCTTTCCATGTCATGCACCAAACGTTTTATTCGCCCAATGTCGTTTATGTTAATTCACCAAGTAAGCTCAATGATGTGGGGAAAAAGTACGAAGAATTCAAAGATGAAATGCTTTTCTTAGATATGATAATGGAAAAACTTACCGGTTTTTACAAAACTCATAGCAACATGAACAAAACGGACATCAAAGAATTTCTAAAACATGACCGATGGTATGATGCAGAGCAATGCATTGCCATGGGTTTGGTAGACGAGATTTATACAGTATAGGAGATTAAAATGTGGTTCTGGTGGTTTTATATCGGTGGGGCAATTGGGATGTACCCATGTTTATGGGCTGAGATATTCGACTTGCCCCCAAAGAAAGATTCCTTTTTTGATAATATTTTTACATCAACAACCCTAGCACTATTGGCTTCCTCTGTTTGGCCTATTGCTGCTTATGTTTGGGTTTCTCAAGCCATCAGCGACAACTATGAAATAAAGTCAAGATTTAAAATAGGGCTGAAGGAAAATAATAAATAGCTTTTGTTTATGCCACTAAACACAAGCGCAAAAGGATAAGAAATGGAACTGTTTAAACTGTTTATAGATTTATTGATGAGTTTTGGAAGTTGGATATTCTTTGTTATTGGGCTTTTTCTACTTTACCATGGAGCAACCCAGATACCAGCAACGGATGAAGCAGCATTGCTTTACCCAATTTATGCCATAGGTTGTGTTTTATTGGCCATCTATCTCGAACCCAAAACGGCAAAATGATACCTGTTCATCAAACCAAATTCGGACTCGAAGATGGCAATTGCTTGCAAGCTGCCATCGCATCTGTCTTGGAATTGCCCCTAAAACGTGTTCCCAACCTAACACTCGTTTACAATCGACGCGATGATTGGCGAAAAGCACTTGATGAGTTTTTGTATCCAAAAGGACTTCAGCATATTGTTCTGCATTCGGTCCACCCAGACAATAATTTCAAGCCTTTTGGATATCATCTGATTGGTGTCAAAAGTGCGCGCGGTGATTGGAATCACGAGTTAGTAGGATTTCAAGGGAAGCCCGTACATGATCCTTTTCCTGATGGTAATTGTAAGCACGAAGGAATTGTCGATTATACTTTTTTTGTCTCTTTGTTGAGAATAGGAAAATAATGTTATACATAACAAGTGGATTTGTAGTAAAAGAAGATGCAATTATTTCAGTCCAAAGAGTGAATTGGCTTGGCAACACCGAAGACAAGCGCGTATGGATTACGCTCAATAATGGACATACCCTAAATATGCAAGGGACTGATGCTGAAGAATTTTTAGCTCTATTCACGCCCGATAGGTGGGATATTCAGGAAAAATATTGATGGTGGCAGCGCTAGTACTCTTTGTAATTACGATGTCGAAAACGCATCTTGAGAATGTGCAATATGATATTAGCTGGCGTATTCAGGCTGAGCGTGCAGAAGCGAAAGAAGCTGCGTTGCTTGAATTAGGTATTGAGCAATATCTATATGATTATGATGGAGGAACAAGGCTCACGGGAATTTACACAGAAGAATACAGTGAGTGGTGGGAAGATTTTGGACGAAAGCTAGAAGTAGAAATAGAGCAAAACCACTTTGTCAAAGAAAACCTGACCTACATTTTTTTAAGCATGGGTTGGTCAACAAGACCAATGCTTTACTTCTTTGTAGTCGGCCTAGTTCTCTACTTGTGTGCAAAAAAGGAATAAGCTATGCCAGAAACGCGGTTTTTAAAAACAAAAAGACACGCCATCGCTCTCTCCGAAATTGCCGTGTCTATCCAATACCTAAAGACTGATAACCTTTCCTATGTTCAGATTATACTTAAAAACGGTACAGAAATGAAACTATACAACGAAGATGCAACCGAATTTATTAAATTGCTTTGGGACAAAGAATAGCTTTTGTTTAGGCCTATAAACATAAGCGCATGAAGAATAGGAGAGTAAAATGTTTTATTTACAGATTGTAATAATTGTTTCGCTGATAGTAATCATAATTTTTTTGCTCAAACTGGCAACAGGACTAGAGATAGAAATAGATATGACTTGGTTTGAGGTCAATCCAAGGTGGAAAAAATTTAAGCGGGAAATACGGGTTATCATATCTTTCTTATTGCTATTCATACTTTTAAATAGATGGGCAACCAATTGCGCTGATGATGGTTCACGGGAAACATATTTTAGGTAGTTTTAGACTATTACAGATAACAATTCTAAGCTGGGATAGCTACGTTGCCGGTAAAAGAATAGGAGAATATGAATAATGGGTTACAATACTGAATGTTTGATATGTAATCTTCATAACTGCACACACACATGGGAAGAAAAGGACGCAGAACGCCAAGACCAAACGGCTAAAGTGTCCGAACGCAAGCATGAATGGGATATCTTTGGAATACGCTCAAGGGGCAAAGCCACAACTTGGTGTCAGGTTTATGGATGTTGGGAAAACCTTAGCCTAAGACCTACAGACAAGCTAATCAATGCCATTGAATGGCATTCGATTTTTATTGGATTCAAAACCAACTCTTTTGATGGTTGCTCTATTCATGCAGAATGTCTCTGGTGCGGATATAAAGGCATGATTGATAGTCAAGGTAATTTGTTCTGAGAATCGGCTTACGTTTAAAAGGAGAAAATAAATGGGTGAGCTTAGCAAAAAGAAAAATTGGGTGATTGGCATATTGATAGGTGTGATGTTATTTTTCCTACTTCCTTGGAACATAGATGCTAACCACCCACCTGGACATGAAAAACAAGGGATTAATAGTTATGAAAGTCCAGTTTGGCATTTCACAAGCTATGATCCAAATTTATATTCACCCCAATTTGTTTTAGATGTGGGCTGGAATATTTATCATTCTAATGCTGGACCCAAATTAATGATTTTTGGAGGCGAACGATTGTTCGCAGTATGCATCAATTATCCGCCAGAGAATACCGGATGTATACGAACGACCATTTATGGAACACCATGGGACAAAAGATGATGGTAATATTGGCTTGTGTTTAGATATATAAACAAAAGCGCGCTAGGAAAAAATTATGACAAAAGTATTAAATAAAGGGACTTATATACTTCGCAAACCCATGTATTCTAGTGCTGCTTATGAGGGGATATTACCACATAACGATTGGTATAATGAGGGATATTGGAGGTGGTGCTATGGCAGGATTAAGGCAGCGTTGGATTCTTTTCAAGAGCATTTTCTGGCCTATTGGGGCAGCAATTGTATTGCTTTTTACTTTAGTTTTCGGGGCATTGGATTTTATAGACTTATTAGAAAGGATTTTGCCAGAGGCAGATTTGTCAATAGTGAGGGAGGAAATAATGGGTAACTGGTTTTATATTTTTGTTACGGAAAACTGGATAAGCATATTATTAATTGGGATTTCGTTTTCTATCACTGAAGGAATATATAAAAAAGCAAGATATTATCTAGGTGAAACCATTGTTGCAAAAAGGATAAAACTAACTTCAGAAGAATATAGACCTATAAGAGGCGAATTATTCGTATACATTCTTGTTATGAATAAAGAATATTTGGATTTGACAGAATGTAGCGCGAGTCTGAAAAAAATAAAATTGTTTGTAAATGACGAATGGGTAGACTGGAAGAAAATAATTAATCCAGACTATTCCAAACTGACTTGGCCTGATTTCGAATCGGGCAAAGACATTGTTATAACAAGAAATGGCGGAGAGGCCAGAATAAATATTGCAAAAACAATTCCTAATAAATTCGCTTTTATATTCAAAAGCGGTCTCAAAGAAGTATATATTACACAAAAAAAATTCTATGTGGAAATTAGTCTTAATGGATTGATTGGGCAAAAACCAATCAAAGAAAAATTATTGAAAGGGATTCTTCGATATGAATCTCTAATGATCCCAGGGGGAGGATTAATTCAACATGACAGAATAATTGACCAATCACCGACTAGAATCCTCAGATTATGGATAGAACCAGGAGAATTAGAAAATGAATCCCCGATACCCCATTCCCTAAAATCCCCTGATAGTTCAGCGACCATGTAATCTGTAATTTGTTTTTCGTTAGTACATTCCATTAGTAACTTCTAGGGGATAGGGTTTTATCTCTTCAAAAAACCCAAGATGGGAGAATGGAAACCAAAACCGAAAGCAGACCGTAGATTTACGCGAGGCTAGATACCAATTCGATTACTTGGCTTTCCGAACCAATATAGACACAAAGAAACTATCCCCAAAAGTTGTATAAGCGTGTGATATAGGCTCCCATCCAGATGGCAATTCGTCTTCTAGAAAATTTATTAGCTGTGTTGTAATAGCAACAACAAATTGAGCTTTGGTCATTTGTTCTGACATTGGAATTTCCATCGGCACGTGTTGGTATTGGTATTCCATAACCGCCTCCTAGAAAAAGGACTGGCCTACTCGCCAGTCTTTTTTTTCTTTTTATCTTCTTTCTTTGGCTTAACTTTTAACAAACCCTTCAATGCATCTTTGAGACTTAGAGGGGAAAGTGACACTGGTTTTTCGTTTGTGATTTTCTTGTGTTTGTCGTCCATAGATTCAGTATATCATATTATATTACGGTTATTTAGGCAGCATCGGTCTTGAAAGAATCTAAGATGCTCATTAATTCTCTTTTTATCAACCCATTTAGGAGTACGCGTGGGTGTTTTTAAAATAAGGAATTATATAATATTTGATTATCGGCCAAACAAGTAAAGTTATTGGGGCAATTACAACTAATTTAGGGACTTATATACTTCGCAAACCCATGTATTCTAGTGCTGCTTATGAGGGGATATTACCACATAACGATTGGTATAATGAGGATGGTAAAAGCTGTTGAAGGAATAGAAGGTAAGAGATTAATATATAAGGATACAGTAGACGGAAAGAAAAAAACCGCTAATTAGTTGGCGTATTATCTTCGGGCGGTGTGGGGGGTTTAGGTGGAACATATGGTACTGGGTGGGGCAACGACACAAAATTATCAGGCACAGTTGAAAACAATGACAATTTAGAATCTTTCATGGCCTCCCATACTTTTAGTTGCCATGTTCGATTTGCTTCAATACCTCTAAGTTTCTCTGTTGAGGCCATCGGGTTTTGTTTGCTGTTTTTATTTTTCATCATATTTCTTCCTTAAATCATCCAAATTCGGAATTTCATGAGTTTGAGATTTACCACAAATATCTCTTAAAGATTCTAGGAATTCTGGTGAACAATTTCTAATACCTTCTTCATCAACAACAGCCATGTCAGTTTCATTACCAACACCAGGGGCAACTTCTGAACAAATCTTAGCTAAATAAACACTGTAAAGCGTTTCTATAAGATTCCGGTGTCTTGTTTGGCCTCCAAGCGAGAGAGAGATAATAGCATGTATCCCGCCACTACCAATTGCAGCATGCCCTAATTTATCCAAAGGAGAAAGTAACCCAGGATTCCCAATATGATATATATAAGCTCCTGTATCATCTATTCCTGCCAAAAGAAGGTCAAGTGAATAATTGTGAGCGCTAGATTGTACGACAATTTGACTATACACAGTAGGTTGCGTTTGAAGGTAATTTGGTAAGGCTCCTCCTTTATCACGAAAGTCGAGAAAATCCTTTCCCATAGATGGTAATACTATTAAATCTTCTACCTCTGCTAACCTAGCAACCATATATTGGTTTTTAACTTCTTCTGCTAGATCAGAGATATTTACATGAATTTCACCATCATGTAGTTGTTGAATTGGATCCAAAACCTCTGTGGCATGTGCGGAATTACCAGAAGCTAATGCAACACAAATCTTACCAAGAACTTCAATTTTGGTTTCTTGTGTTTCAAACTCAACATTTAAAGGAGATGTATACATTCTATCGGCAGCAATGACAATATATTTGCCCCCTTCACAAATTGCAACTATACAAGCTGTCAATTTGTTTTATCCTCCCCTTTATTCTCTGAAGTAGATTTCGGCTTCGGTGTTTTCAACAAAGCCCCTAATACATCCTTAAATGACGCGCCCGCCAAACTAGTCGGCTTTTCCGCGTTTTCGGTCTTTTTCTTGAGTTTTTTCGGGTTGTCTGACATTAGAGTACTATCTTAAAGTTTTAAATATTTTAAGCTAGGTAGGCGTACTCATTTATTCCAAGGATGTTATAATGTTTGTGGAATCGCGGGGAGGTAGCATAATGGTAATGCAGCCGCCTTAGAAGCGGTATAACTCTCCGAGAGTTTTGTGGGTTCGATCCCCACCCTCCCCGCCGATTCCTGTGTAAATTACTGGGTAAATTAGGTCAATTATCTTTACATCCTCCGAATAATAGATGGAATCCATGCTATTACATATATTGTAAACCTTCATTATAGAACACATGTTCATCTAATTGTTTATTAGCCACATGATAAGCGACAACGCTTGTTATGTCAACCTATAGCCAGGATAATTGTCTTGACAAATTTCTTAAGTTCTTGTCGCGACCTCTGAACAACTATTCATATGATTATAACACATACCAACATGTCCGCGCAAGTCCCAAACAAGTAATTAAAGAATGTTAACGACTGACCATTAGAGACAAGAAATTAAGGGGTAGGGTTTAAAGCCAAATATGAATTCTGTTCCTGATCGAACCGCGCAAATATCCTAAGAATGAACAGAAGTATAATAACGTGCTCCTAGTTACCTTCTTTTCTTTTTAGGACCAGGCTTCTTTTTTGTTTTTCTTCTAGGCCTATCAGTTTCTTTTACAGTGGTTTTAGGATGTTTTTTGGCGTATTTTTCGGTGACGTATCGTCCAGTCCCTGCATCGCGATTTGGCATACTAAACTCCCTTCTCTATAGATTATTCTTTTTCTTTTTGTTTTTCGCCTTTTTTCGGCTTAACTTTAAGTAATCCCAACAAAGCCTCTTTGAAATTTAGTGGTTTGAGTGATACTGGTTTTTCATTTGTGACTTTCTTGTCTTTGTCGTCCATAGATTCAGTATATCATATTACGGTTATTTAGGCAGCATCGCCTTTGCAAGAACAAAGGTGACGGCTCCTTTTGCCGTAACAAGATTAGGGGCTTGAAAACTACTTTGTAATTGCCATCCCTTGCTACCAAGTTGATTGAGAAGAATGCTCAAAATTTTACTGTCAGTCTTTCCGCTGTATTTTTTGGAATTTCCATTTTCATAAATAAAAGTGCCCCCTTTTGCAAATCCAAATGTTTGTTCAACAATAATAAATTCTTGGTATTCCATTTACCTCTCTCCATTTTATTGTTCGTGTCTCAGTATATCATAAATTGTAATACATCTGTATACACTTGTACTACATATGTCAATTGCATTGTTGATAGAATTTAGAATAGTCGTATGGATGACAAATTGATAATTCAATCGCGTAAAAATTATGGAAAAGGGAAACCAGTATCTGTGCGTCTACCAAAGAAATTATTGAAAGAGATTGATAGGGTAGCTTTAGAAACAGGGAGGACAAGAAGTGAAATTATTTTCATATGTCTTGAATTTGCATTGTCGAAAATAGATACGGAATTAAAAGATTAATCGCTTTTCCCTCCAAGCTGATATAATTTTACAAACACGACTAGCGCGGATTGGGCGGCTGGTAAATAGATTATAAAATAAGGCTGCCAACGTGATTGAGGCGGTTTTTATGCAATATGAGATTGAATTAAGAATAAATACACCGATAAATTATTTTGAAAGAAGATTAAATGCTTTTAGGAATCGCTATTTTTTTGGCAGTATTCCTATTGATGAAACTCATTACTTATCTATTATAAACCAGCCTACATTACGTTATGAGAACGATGGCGAGTATTTACATGAAATTGAAGCAGCAATTATAACCATTACCGGGGATCAAGATGATGTTAAAGCCGAAATACAATCACAATTCACCACGATACTATACATAATAATTACTGAGTTATCCCCAAATCGATTAATTGTGAAGATTCGCTTTAATCAAAGGCTTATACTTGAAAATGTTATCTCTATGTTAGCAGAAATGAAAAAGGATTTTCCTGAGGCAGAAACAGAAATCCGAGAGTTTATTGATGAAAATCAGCCAGTTCAAAAAGAAAATACCGAAACAGAAGAAACCTTATTGGCAAAAATTCCAGATAGATTATGGTATCGTGAGGCGGTAAGACTTTGGCGTGAGGGATTTACAGCACCGGATATTGGCAAACAGGTCAAAAGAAGCAGAAGAACCGTTACCAATAAATTGTCTGAATTGCGCCGAAATTTTGGGGAGGATGTTGTGCCATATCGAAAAGATACTTAATGTACGGGATATCCCGTACATTATTTAGTACATTCATGTTATATCCCATATATTTATTAGTACATTTTATGATATTGACTCCCGTATATCTGTGACTCTACAATTATATATAGAAAAGGAGCATATCGTGGAACCCCCATAACATAAAAAGACGCCCTTGACCCGGTGGCGCAAGGTGCTAAATGCACCTTAAAGAGAACGGCCTCCCTTATGCCGGTTGGGAGGCCACACTTTGTCCTGGTGGTGAAATTGGCAAACACAGTCGACTTGGCATCTTCCAGTGCTTGCACTTTGCGGATTCGAATTCCGCCCAGGACACTAAAAATAATAGCATAAGAGTGACTCAATTGTCAATGGTCATTTTTGTGCTATTGGTGTTTGGTAGTAAAGTCGTTTTCCTTTTGATTGAATAATTGTCTTCACCGCGCGCTCCCCATCCTCAGCTTTACGATTGTCCCATCTGAAAGCAAACTCATTCACGTACCGATCAAGATGTTGTTCGCTAACGTGGTGAAAAGTACCAACCACGCCACGCTTCAAAAGAGCGATAAAACTTTCGGCTGTGTTGGTGTATGCATTGCCATTTACATACTCACCCCTTCTATGTTCTACAACGCTGTGACCTGCAAACCTCTTATCTAATCCTCTGTATGAAGGCCATTCGTCTGTCATGATTTGAGCAGATTTATCAACGTTCTGCTGTAAGTTCTCCTGCAATGTTTTTGCGCTAACGTCTCTTACTTTCTTAGCGCGCACCCTTCCGTTACGCTCTACTAAAACGGCAACAGGTGTCTTGCTTTTTGTGCTACGACCCTGTGTTCCTTTGGTCCG